>SAMEA104315426__coassemble_304_pt1 | contig 39636 bp, 32 predicted proteins | sample SAMEA104315426__metabat2_low_PE_024 | metagenome-assembled genome bin SAMEA104315426 (sample SAMEA104315426) | gut metagenome | biome: Monkey gut; feature: monkey-associated habitat; material: faeces | place: China | collected 2013 | reverse complement strand
TGTTGCTCAGGAACTTATAAATAAAGTTAAATCAAAGTGTTGCGGAATTAAGGTTTATTATGAAAAAGGACTATTTAATGATTGGGTTATTGGCCCTGTGCTGTATGTGTTTTGTTTCTTGTGGTGGCAGTAAGTCTGACTCACAAGAGGCATCAGAAACCGTTTCGGATGATAAAGGTGTACTTGCCGATTTAATCGATGTATATATTGAAATGTCTGAGTTGAAACATGAAATGGAAGATCGATACAGCAAAAATGATTTATCCGATGAGAAAAAACAAGAAATGATAGTTAAATTGCAGGAGTGTGAAAAGAAAGCCCAAGAGATGGGACCAACCTATAAAGGTAAAGCTTTCAAGTTTGAAGCATCCGATGCCACAGGTGTTACCTTCTCTGATGGCGTCATTGCATCGGTTAATTCAAACCGAGTGCTCCAAGTGAATTTCAGTGCAAAACCATCTTCAGAAATGTCTGATCCTATCTATGCTTATTTCTTAGATGCCAAAAACAACCTTGTTTTCAAAACATTGGGTTTCGTCCAGAAAAGCGATGGCAGAATCAGTGTATCTCTACGCACAGCTGTTGGAGGAATGCGCAAGACCACTCCAGTAGAAGTATGGAAGAGTATTGCAACTATTGCCAAAATCATGGTGGTTAGCAAAGAAGAGTATGACGCCGGTGTGATACCTACACCTGGAAAAGGTGATGCTCAAAAAGCTGAAGCACAGCCAGCCTGTAAGTTTATGATGACCGACAATGGAGTAGATAAGATTACAATCGGTGCCGACATCAACAAGTTGCCCAAAGCAATAGAGGGATTATACGACAAGGTTGTGGTGGAGTCTGACTACAATGCCATGGAAGATGAAACAACAACTACAGCAACCTTCACTTTGAAAGGAAAGGAAGTGATGACCGCTATGGGTGACGACAACAAAAAGGTTTGTTACATCAACGTCCAAGTACCGGGTGTTGCCGTTAAGATTGGAGATGCTTACTTCCAAGTGGGTTCTCTCATCAAAGATTTGTTGAAAGCTAATGGTGTGAAAAAGGATGAATCATACGCTGCCGTTTATGGCAAAGTGCAGTTTGATGGAGATGTCAACAACAAGATTTGCAACATCTCGGTGGGTTCTGCATGGTAACCACAATCCTTCATCATCATACTATTATAGTGGCAGACCAACAGGGTTTGCCACTATTTGTCTAATCCTAATCGGTCATTAGAGTTTGATACGCGTAATGGCGAAACATCATTCGACTTTACGCTATTTTTGTTCAAAAAGGATGTTTTTAGAAAAGAAAAGCAGAGGATTGTGACAGATATGAAAAGAAAACGCTATATTTGCAGTCAGTTTTCTACCGATTGCAAAAAGGACCTGCAATACGGTAAAATGATATAAGACATACTGATGAAAAGAACAAAAAGACATAGTTACCAACAGCTATTTGTTTTCCTGTTGACGCTCTGCATGGCGATGACTACACTGCAAACGACAGCACAAAACACAGATACTGACGCTGCCACCGTCCTACAAAACGACAGCAACACAATACGGAAGAAAGGACTGGTGGGCAAACTGATGCAATATCTGGCAGAGAGCGACAAACCAGACCCTAACAAGAAGATTGACTTCGGCATCATCGGCGGACCACACTACGATAACGAGACAGGACTGGGACTTGGCATTGTAGCTTCTGCCACCTATAGTGCCGACCGCAGCGACTCGCTGTTGGAACGGTCCAACGCTTCACTCTACGGCGACATCACTACCAAAGCCTTTATGATGGTAGGACTTTCCGGCAACCACTTCTTCCCCAAACGCCACTTCCGACTGGACTATACCTTATATGCCTATACCTTCCCGTCGTATCTCTGGGGATTGAGTTATCCACAGAGTGACAACGATGACAACAAAAGCAAATACAGTCACGACAAACTGGAAGTGATGACACGACTGTTGGCACGTCTGAACCGATATTCGTATGTAGGTCCTATCGTGCGCTACCAACTGGTGCATGCCTATAAACTGAAAGACCGCGCACCACAACTGCTTGAAGGTCAACCCATGACGGTCAACGACATCGGTGTGGGATTGAGCTATACTTTTGACTCTCGAGACTTTATTCTCAACGCCTCCAAAGGTTGGTTCTTACAACTCGACCTCATGACATCGCCCACTATGTTGGGCAATAAGCACACCTACTATTCGGCAGAACTGCAACTGGCTACCTACCGCAAAGCATGGCGTGGCGCCATCATCGCAGCAGAAATACACACCCGACAGACAACAGGTGAGGTGCCTTGGTCATCGCTCTCTGAAGTAGGATCAGGCAGTAGAATGCGTGGTTACTATGAAGGACGCTACCGCGACAAAAACGTGATAGACGCACAGATAGAACTGCGACAACATGTATGGCATCGCAACGGCATCGTCGTATGGTTGGGTGCCGCAGAGGTATTCCCTCGTTACAGTGAGATGCGTCTGAACCGCATCTTACCCAATGCAGGCATAGGCTACCGCTGGCAGTTCAAGAAGGGAGTCAACGTGCGACTGGACTATGGTTTCAGTCGTAACGGCACAGGATTCATATTCAATATCAACGAGGCATTCTGATGATGAAACAAAAGACTATCAACAAACTGTTTTACTTCTTCCTCACAGTACTCATCCTGCCCAACATCATACAGATCTATACCGAAGGACTTGGACTGTGGGGCAACATGGTGAATATCATCGCACCAATAGCCTTCTATATACTGGCACTAACCGTGGGACGACGTATAGGGCGCACGGTCATACTCCTATTCCCTATCCTATTCCTGGGTGCCTTCCAACTGGTACTGACCTATCTTTATGGTCGTGGTCCTATTGCTGTGGATATGTGGCTCAACCTCGTCACTACCAATGGAGACGAGGTGGGCGAACTTCTCTCACAACTTTTGCCTGCCATCGGTTGGGTGGTCATCATCTATGTACCTACCATCATCCTCGCCATCACGCTATGGACGAAGAAAAGAGATTTAGACCATACATTCGTGAAACACTGGAGAAAGAGTGGATTCATCATGGCTGTGGCGGCTATTCTACTGACCACAACGGTGACAATCTCCACAGACTTTATACCTGCCAACAGCATTTTCCCACTGAATGCCTGCTACAACTGCACCTTAGCATTCGGTCGAGAGAAGGCATCGGCAGAATACCATAAGACTTCTGACCATTTCACTTTCAATGCCAAGAGTACGATAGACCCGACAGATACCACACGCCAAACGATTGTCTGTGTGGTGGGTGAAACAAGCAGATCCGACAACTGGCAACTCTATGGCTACCACCGCCCCACCAACCCATTGCTGACAAAACAGCAAGGACTGACGGTGTTTTCCAACTATATGAGTCAAAGCAACACGACCCATAAGAGTGTGCCGATACTGCTGTCGTTGGCATCGGCAGAGGATTTCAATATTCTGTTTCGTACCAAAGGCATCATGCAGGCTTTCCGAGAAGCAGGATGGCACACCGCATACATCTCCAACCAACAGCGCAACCACTCGTTTATTGACTTCCTCGGTGAACAGGCTGACGACTGCATCTTCCTGCACGATACAGCCAATGGAGGCAGTAAAGCCATGACAACAGATAGCGATGTGCTGACTCCACTCCGAAAACAACTGGCAAAAGACTATCACAAACTCTTTGTCGTGGTACATACTTATGGTTCACACTTCGACTATACCGACCGCTATCCGAAATTGATGGCACACTTTCTGCCCGATTCTTACAATGGAGCAAAACCACAATACCGACAGATGATGGTAAACGCCTACGACAATTCCATACGTTTCACCGACTGGCTATTACACCGTATCATCAGATTGGCTCAACAGCGAGGAGGCGCTACTGCCATGCTCTTTACCTCAGACCACGGAGAAGACATCTTCGACGATAGCCGCAAACTATTCCTCCATGCCTCACCCTATCCGTCATTCTACCAACTGCATGTGCCGATGGTGATATGGACTTCTGAGGTTTACACCAAACAGTTTCCCAACGAGGCTGATGCACTGCATCGCAACAGCCAGTTGCCTGCATCCAGCAACTGTGTGTTTCACACGCTACTGACCTTGGGCCACGTGGCAACAACCTACCGCAACGATACGCTGTCGCTGGCAAGCCGGCGGTTTATGCCCCAACAGAAACGCTTCTTCCTCGACGACCACAACACGCCAAGAACCTACGAGGAATGTATGCAGGAAACGGATATAAGACTCTTGAAACTTAAACACATCATAAAATGACAAAGGCCATACTCATGAAAGCGGGCGCCATATTGGCGCTGACTTTGACCGCTACGACAGATGCTAACGGCCAGAACATTCAACCTATCAAATATGGTGATATGAACCAATGGGTGACACGCCATGTGAAAGAGAGTGCTATCATTGGGGGAAACACCAAGACCCTCTACGAGATAGCGCCTGCCAAAACGTGGAAACAGAATGCACCATACACCAACTGGGGCGGTTCGCCTTGGGGTACGTCAAACGTGATGGCGAAGGTGTCGGGCATTACCAAAACCAACGTATCGGTCTATAGAGACAGTCATCCGGGACATGGCTTTTGTGCCAAACTGGTGACACACATCGAGACGTGTAAGGTGTTGGGCATAGTCAACATCAAAGTATTAGCTGCTGGAAGCATCTTCCTCGGCGAAACTCTCGAACCCATAACTTCGACCTCAAACCCTATGGCTAAACTCGATGCGGGTATGAAATTCACCAGAAGACCCAAAGCACTGGTGTTCGACTATCGGGTGAAACTATCGGGACACCCCAACCGCATCAAGGAAACGGGATTCAGCAAAGTGAAAACCGTGGCAGGCATCGACATGGCAGACTGCGTCTGTTTGCTACAAAAGCGATGGGAGGATGCCAAAGGCAACATCTGGGCTAAACGTGTAGGCACTATGGTGGTGCGCTTTGCCAAAACTACCAACGGATGGGTGGAGAATGCATCTTTTCCCATCCACTACGGTGACATCACCCGACAGCGTTTCTACAAACCCTATATGGGACTATTAACAGGAAATGACACAAAATGGGCGAAAAACTCGAAAGGCAAGATGATGCCTGTGAAGGAAATAGGATGGGCTACTGCCAACGAAGCACCTACCCACATGATTCTGCAGTTTGACTCCAGCCACGGTGGTGCCTATATCGGTTCGGTGGGCAACACTCTTTGGGTGGACAACGTAAGAGTGGAGTATTAAGAATACAGAAAGAAAACATAATTTTCTTTTTGTATTCTGCTCACTTAATCGTACCTTTGACCTGTCGGTCTTAGGTACTCGCGTTCGATAATACAAAAAGAAAAAAAATAATTTTCTTTTTGTATTCTGCTCACTTAATCGTACCTTTGACCTGTCGGTCTTAGGTACTCGCGTTCGATAATACAAAAAGAAAAAAAATAATTTTCTTTTTGTATTCTGCTCACTTAATCGTACCTTTGCAATAGAAAAACTACTAAAAAGACAAATCAACAACATGAAACAACAACTGACAAGGGTGGCAGTCTGCATCATCGCCATCCTCTTGGGATGCAACATTCAGGCAGCCAAGAAAGTATTCACACTGGGCGATTCCACTATGGCCCCCTACGACGTCAACACGACAAAAATGCGTGGATGGGGTATGTATTTCGGCAATTTCCTTACCCATGGATGGGTGAGCCTCAACTATGCAAAAGGCGGAAGAGACTCGCGTGCCGGATATAACGAGTTATGGCAGAATGCCAAGGATAGCGTGGGCTCTGGCGACTATGTGTTCATACAGTTTGGACACAACGATGAGAAGTTCAACGGCATGGACAACCAAGAACTTCAGACCTTCTATGCTACACAGGGAAACAAGGCACAGTTGGCTACTGTAAGAAAGGACAAACGAGGCACCATCCCCCACTCCACCTATAAAGAATGGTTGAGAAAAATCATCAGAGAGGTAAAGGCAAAAGGTGCAACTCCTGTGCTTATCTCACCCGTATGCAGATGTTATTTCGGTGCTGACCACAAGATAACACGTGCCGGACAACACGATTTGGGCGATAAGTTTGATGCTTTGCACCAAGATACTATCATGACCCAGCAACACATTGACAGCGACAACCATGATATGGACTATCCCTACCACATGAGACAGTTGGCTAAAGAGGAACATATCAGTTTTGTGGATATGACCACAGCCACCAAAAACCTCTACGAGCAATACGGCAGTTTTGACGCATGCTACGCGGCACTCTTCGACAAAGGTACTACCACCGACAAGACGCACTATAACAAAAAAGGTGCTATGGCTGCTGCACAACTCTGCGCACAACTGCTGAAAGAGCAGGGTATTTTGGCTAAACACATCACGATTCCTACAGAAGCCAAACATGCCTATGATGCTGTGGTGTCAACAACTGCCGAACTCTGCCATGCTATTGCTGCTGCCAACAGCCGCAAAGACCAACAGACGCGTTACCGCATCTTGGTAAAAAAAGGCACTTACAAAATGCCGACAGGAGCAATGAAACACTATAAGCATACGGGAAAAGACCACTCCGTATTGTGGGAAGGCGATCTGCCCGACCCTATCACCTATATCACCGCTGCCAACCTCTCGCTGATTGGTGAAGACCGCGACGCCACCATCATCACACAAGACATCTCCAACGATTCGAGCATGCTCTTCAAAGGTCTGTTTGGCACTGCCCACAAATACGAAACCATACGCTATAGTCCTGTTTTCCAACTGACAGACGCTGCCGTTGGCACCTATTTCCAAGACATCACCATCAAGAGTGGCATCGGCGACAGACTCGGACGCAACCTCGCTGTCTATGACTGTGCCACCAACAGCATCTATAAGAACACCCTGCTCTATGGCTACCAAGACACATGGACCAGTAGCAACGAGCAGGGACTCTACTACTTTGAGGGCGGTCAGGTGCGTGGACGTACCGACTATCTCTGCGGTAAAGGAGATGCCTATTTCAACCAGTTGGAACTGCTACAGATTGCCGGTGGATATACTGCAGTACCGTCGAAACCGAGAAACGTAGGTTGGGTGTTCAAAAACTGCACCATCAGCGCATCAGGCAACGACGTCGATGGCACCTACACCTTGGGACGCCCATGGGGCAAGGCAACACCTGTTGCCGTGTTTATCGACACACGAATGAATGTGAAACCTACCACTCTGGGATGGAACGAGATGCATGACGGCCTGCACGCTTTGCAGAATGGAACTCAAGAGACTGCAACGGAGTGACCATCGAAACCGCTGGACGCAAGACCATCTTTGCCAATAGCCATGAAAACAATCCCACACTGACAGAAAAAGAAGCTGATACCTACAGCAACATGAACCGTATGTTTGGCGACTGGCAACCTACCGATGATACCAAACAGGCTGCTATTCCTGTTGACATCCGCGTCAACGCCGGTGTACTGACATGGAGCAAGAGTTACGACACATGGTTGTGGGCAATCTGTAAAGATGGCAACGTGATCGATTTCACCGAACAACCCACCTATACTGCAAAGCAATCTGGAATCTACAGCGTGCGCGCAGCCAACCCAATGGGCGGACTGAGTGCACCTTCGGCAACAGTGACCGTCACCTTGTAAGCCACAGAAACAAATCATCAAGAAGCTGCGCAATCTGCGAATATCATGTCGTAGATTGCGCAGTTTTATATCTGTTTGCCTTCGCGCATACGCACACGCGAGTATTTGCAAATGCTAACATCGAACACCAATATGCCGTAACAAACATGATGTCACGGTCTTAAGTGGTGTTAGATGACTATATCTTTACGTACATCGAACACCCATCGAACGCCCGTGAAATACTCGTTGCAAACGAAGCAATCTCTGTGATAAACATGAAGTAACCATGATGTGATGATTACGGATAATTGGCTATAAATGTACGTAACATTTCGTAGCAATTCTATGCAACGTTCCAAAGATTATTGCCAAACGTTTGAAAACACCTTTGCTAAACGTTTGAAAACACCCTTGTCAACGTTGGAAAACACCTTTGTCAACGTTGGAAAACACCTTTATCAAACGTTGGATAATACTCTTATCAAACGTTGGATAATACTCTTATCAAACGTTGGATAATACTTTTTATCAGGCATCGGCAATAGTCCTGATAAACATGAACAAGATATTCTCTGGTGGTCGATGGTGGTCGAAGTGTGGCCGAAACACGTAAATAAAAAGTCATCGACCACCACTTAAAGCATTGTATGATAGCGCATTATGCTATAGTGGTGGTCGAGTGGTCGAATATTTTTTTAAAACTAAATTTTAGTGCTTCCGCATGGCGCCCTATGGAGTTGGGCGCCACCTATATCGGTCAAAATGTCCGATGGCGTTTGTACCTACTGCAATATTGATGCGGAAAGAAATGTCCGTCAACAACAGGGATTGACGAAATCCATTGCTCTACGGGTTGAACGTCACACAGGCTGGTACCTTCATCATGCGTGGACTGACAAACGAGCAACCATTAAACATCACAAACAATTCGTTGGGATTGGCTTTATACTGCTGACCTATGGCAACCTTCTTCAATCCCTTGCAGTTTTGGAATGCAAACATACCAATCTCTACGCGTGAGGGCAAAGAGATGGAGGTGATACGCGTGCATCCCTCGAAAGCTCTGCTACCAATGCTGGTCAATTGTGCAGGAACAGGTACACTGGTCATGCCCGAATTGGCGAAGCAGTTCTGATCATACTTGCTTACCGACTGAGGTACATCTACATGGGTAAGTGACTTACAATCTTGGAAGGTGCCTACAGGAAGTTCTGTGAGATTCTGTGGCAAGGTAACCTTGCTAAGCATCTTACAACCTAAGAACATGGTGTTTCCCATCCGATCCAAACTGGCAGGCATCGTGACTTCAGTCAACGAACCACACATAGAGAATGCGCCTACATCTATTTTCTTCACACTATTGGGAATAACAACAGACTTGATAGGTGTGTTATGGAAAGCATAGCTTTTAATCTCAGTCACCGTCGAAGGAATTATAATAGAGGTGATTGGAGTGCGCGAGAAAGCCTGTTCGTTGATAACCTTCAAACCTTCGGGCAGTTTGACAGAACGTATCCGCATGTCAGAAAAGGCATTGGCTTCAATCTCCGTCACTCTGAACACACAGCCTCCGTAATGAATCGTAGCTGGCACTTCATAATCTTTACCTACCGACTGATCCATATCGACGTAGAGTACTTTCGCCTCTGACCGACTGGCATTGACCGAAAACCACAACTCCCCTAACTGATACCTTTCTTCATCGGCGGAATTGCCTTCATAACCTCTCACCGTAACGGTATGGGTGGCGGGGTTGATACTCTTCAGATATTTCACCGTAGATTCCTTGAGATATGGATATAGGGGAGTGATATCCGACTGCATGGTGCGCTTAAAAACTTCAGATTCCAATGGTCTTGCAGCATCATAATAGTCATCATCACCATGGTCTGCGAGAAGATAATCCACAGCATTATCCAAACAACTAATACGGTCATTCACCTCGCTCAAGCACGCTTCGCGGCGCACAAGAACTGGTTCACAGGCCGGTTTATCATCTTCCAACCACTTCTCTAATATTTTGTGTTCACGCAACATACTGGCATTATCCATCTCATGAAGGAAGGGAAGTGATTCAAACCATGCGGGTTGCTTCGGGCACTGTTCGGGAGGCATAGGGCTTTGAAAGGCTTTACGACCATTCCACACCTGCCGACCTACGCCGTCACGCAATTTGATGGTAAGCATCTTCTTGGCAGGATGGAAATTTCCACCCCGATGAGCTTGGGCACGCTGCCCTACTCTTCTACTGCCACCGCTATTTCTGACAGCAGGTCTGCTTGATCTCCCATTTTCCATACGTTTTTTTCCGCGGTTCACCGTCGATCCTGCATCATCTACGCTTTCCACCACATTTTTCACTGCAGAATGTGCTTCTTCTACGGTTTCAACCGCTTCCTTCACAGGCTTGGGAGCTATCTCCTTCACAAGGGCAGCTCCCTTACTTTTCAGTTTACCAAGAAATCCTTGAGCAGGTGCTTCTACGACACCCATTGTCAAACACAATGTTGACAGCATGAATAATTGTTTGATATTCATAAAGTAGTAAATATTTATATACTTTTTCATAGGGGTTATACCCCATTTATCATTCGGTCTATTCTATCGCAGCGTCAGGCATTGTCTATCTGCCATACACATCATCCATCAGTCCATCGGGTAACGCACGCCCCACTCTTTCCTCAACGCGTCCATCTGTCGCATAATGGCAAGTGTTTCTGCATGAGGTTCAAGAGCCAAACGGGCATGTGGATAATGATTAGAGTGAGGGGTGGCGATATAAACGATATCCACCGCAGAATCGCTAACCAGTTCTTCGTAAGATCCATACACCTTATTTATATAGAACTGTTTGGCAAAAGCTTCAGCCTTTTCCAGTGAGCGTGACGCCACAGCATAACACTCACATCCATGTGGTTTGTTGGCAAGTGCCTCTGCCATCTTTTGAGCTATCCCCCCTGATCCAACGATTCCTAATCGCATAGTAACTTTTAAAGTTTTAATCCAAATGGGGAGTTTCCCTCACCTCATTTCTCATGCAAATATACTCAATCTTTTCGTAATACCATCTTTTTCCCTTCTAAAAAAGCATAATTCTCCCTAATGACAGATTGGTGTCATGCACAAACCAAGCCATGAATCTCGCAAGACAGTATCAGCTCATCAGTTCAACTATGGTAGGTGTCAGTATGGCGGTCAGTATGCCATTGAGCGTGAGGCCAAGGCTGGCATAAGCCCCCACAAACTCGTCGCGTTCCATGGCTACCGAGGTGCCCACAGCATGCGATGCCGCACCCATAGACAGTCCCTTAGCCATAGGATTGTATATATGTCCTACCGCCATGAGTTTAAATCCCACCACACCGCCTATCAGACCGGTTATCACGACGATGGCTGCCGTGAGCGATGGTATTCCACCCAACGCCTGAGTCACCTCCATCGCTATCGGCGTGGTCACCGACTTACTGGCGAGCGAGGCCACTACTTCACGTGAGGCGCCAAGCATTCGTGCGGTCACTACTACACTGATAATACCGACTACACAGCCCATCATCTGCGAGGCCAGTATTGACACAAACTGCTTTTTGATCTGCGAGAGTTGCAGATACAGCGGCACACCAAGTGCCACCACTGCGGGTTTGAGCCAGAAGTCTATCATCTTGGCGCTTTCGTGATAGGTGTCATAAGGAATGTTGCAGACTTTGAGAAATACAATTACTAAACCGATCGTTATGAGTATCGGGTTGAGCAGGATGGATTGCGTGCGGTGTTGCAGCATTTTTGCACCTTGGTAGATGCCGAAAGTCAGCGCCAGAAGAAAATACTGGTTGGTTACTATCTGTTCAATCATGTTTGCTCCTTTCCTCCATTTTGTCCTTGATCACGTTAGTTATCTTCTTCTCGCCCTTAGCCACCATCTGATGTGTGTGTCCCGTAACGAGTAGTACTAAAGCTGTGCTTACCAGTGTTGCTCCGATGATGGGCACAAGCTCAGCCCTAATCAGATCGAAGTGTAACATCAGCGCGACGCCAGGTGGCACAAAGAAGAATCCCAGATTGGCAATGAGAAAGTCGGTAAGCCCTCTTACCCATTCCAGTTTAATCACTTTTACCTTCAACAGCAGCGTGAGCAACAGCATACCGATGATGCTGGAAGGTAGTTTCACTCCAGTGAGCGTAGTTATCAACTCACCCAAAGCCATACATCCAAAGAGGATGAAGCATTGTCTAACCATAAATTTACTTAGCGAAAAGTTATCCTAAAACATTCTAAAACTGTAATCGAGTGCAAAGGTATATAAAATTTCTGATATGACGCACATCCATCCCCACTAATTTTCAAACCATCTCCTTACCATCTGCTGGTGTAAAGTGACAAGGACAGATTATTGGCATCAAATGAAAGCAAAGACAATAATGTCGATCTCCTTTGTTGAGAACGTCAATCTCTGGTCGAGAAATTGCCGATCTCTGGCCGAGAGAACGTCACTCTCTAAGGGCATGGGACTTTACTCCCATTTCAAATTGAATATTTTATTTACATAAGATGTTTGATTTTCTATCATATTACATCCTATTATCCTTGGAATATTCGACTTCATATATAAGACTTTTTATCTCTTCTTAAAATCATGGAGTTATTCTTAAGGCGTGTGATTTATGTGAATATTTCTATATTTTAGTTAAACTAAATTAAATATTACCTCAAAAAGTGACAAAGATGGACAAAGATGGACATCTGGGGTTTGTGATGTTGTATCTTTGCAACCCTACCTGAGGATGATTTCAAAACAAGAAGGCACCTTAGCACAAAACCAAATATCGTACAACTAAAAACACTACAATTATGTTTACAGACATCACACTCAACGACTCAAACTGGTCGCAACAGAAGAACCATGGCTTTTTGATTGACACCCGACATGTTCTCGATAGCTTCTCGTTCGGTTCTCGATCACTTCTCGTTAGTTCCTCGTTCGTCTCTCGTTCGTCTCTCGTTGCTTATTCGTTAGTCTATCGAAGACCGAACGAGGACCGAACGAGGAACAAGCAAAAAACGAACGAAAGAGCAACGAACGTCAATCGAGTAATCAACGAGAAACTATCGAAAACTCGACGAGAAACGATTGGATTGGCGACGAGGGCCCCAAAACAGCCTAACGCCAATTTGCATCAAAGATGCACCTACTGCATATTTGAGTCGGGGTTAAAGTTTGCATCTGGGTGTTTGCCCCACACTATCTCTGTGAATTTCACTTAGTGAGATTTTTATGAGTATTAGGTAAGAGCCAATGTTACGGACTTAGAAATGAGCTAACACATAATATTGACTTTAGCATCTTTGGATTTTTACCGTGCAGATATGCGTTTGCGCACAATAAAAACTAAAGAATGTACAGAAAGACTTTGTCTGCTAACTTATAGCATAATGGTTAAAGTTTGTACATATATAGAAAAACTTTTGCCTAAAAACGCAATTTCGCCACATTTTCTTCGTTTCTTACTTACAAAAGTAGTACCTTTGAATCACATAAATATATGTTAATATGGCTAACAGTAAAGGATTAAACAGAATTAAGGTCGTTTTGGCTGAACAACAACGAACAAACAGATGGCTTGCCGAGCAACTTGATAAAGGTGAAGCCACAATTTCGAAATGGTGTACCAACAGAGCACAGCCATCACTTGAAACATTGGTAGAAATTGCAAAGGTGCTGCATGTTGATACAAAAGATCTTTTATGGTCCATTAAGGATAAATGATAATTTATAACGAGATTATAATGGTAGCAAAAAATAAAAGTCCATATACAACCATCACTGGGTGCACGTTTCTCTTTTATGAGTTTCAGCGCATACTTCCTTTGCTGACGGATGCCAATTCTGAATCACTACTGAAGGATGAAATTGAGAACAACAGAGTTCTTCAGGTTAATTCTATGGCATCGCGCAAACGCTTTGTGGTGGAATTCAAGCGTAGATATGCAGCTGTACCTGCCCACTTTTGGCAAACTTGGCAGAATATGAGTGAAGCAGGACAACGTGCAGGGTTGTTCTATGCGATATTGAAAACCTACAAGCTCGTGTTTGATTTTCATTTTAATGTAACAATGAAAAAGTGGAATTCAATAGACCATAAGCTTCTGAAAGAGGATCTTCTGATGGAGCTTAATGAGCTATCTGCCCATGATGAGTTTGTTGACAGTTGGTCGGACATGACAAAGAACAAATGCTGTAGTAATTACCTCACTATACTCCGTCAGTCTGAACTTCTTAATGAAAAGACCAATGAACTGACAGCCATTAAGCTTGACGCAAGTGAGTTTGCATATTATATCCGTAGTGGTGAGGAGTGGTTCATGGAAGCCTGTCTTCTCTATCCTTATGAAATAAATGATATTAAAAACAAGTTGTAAAAGATATGAAGAGCATGACTATACCAGAATTGTATGAATATCTGTGCTCGCCACAGTTTCAAGACGAGAACAGTGGCAACATATTCTACAACTACTACTTATACCAATACCCTGCAAACAAGGAGTACGAAATGCGCCGACAGGTTCAGGAGTTCAAGGAAAAGCTTGAACGCCCTACAAACTTTGTAGATGCTCTTGTGCTCGATTTGTTCAAGGTATTCTGTGAGTATCTCAGTAATGAGAAATTTGGCGACACATCGTTGTTGGATGATACTTTCGAGGAAGACAAGATACATCCCGATATGGTGACAAACGAACTGACCACAGAGGCCAACTCTGACAGCTTTATCAGCTTTGTAAGCCAGAAAATTGACGAGCACATCAATTCCAATAATGGCTACAAGCATCCCTATGTCTTTATTCACGGCATAGGCAAGATGTTCCCGTATCTGCGCACCAACGTCTTCCTCACACGCTACGAGAAATACAACGACACGTCGCGCTACAAAATCATCCTCTTCTACCCAGGTCATCAAGAGGGTAACTCATTTTCTCTTTTTGACACACTTGAAGACTCGCACACCTACCGTGCAGTATTATTAGTTAACAACAAATTCACATATCGCGTATGAAATTCAAGGACTTGTACGAAAAAGGGCTTGACCGAAAGGTAAACCCGGCAGTATCTGCTTCTGACCTTACAGACGAGACGGTTTTGACCGAAATCGTTGAATATGTCTTCACTGAGGAGATTGTTATCAATCTCTACAACATACTTACCAATATCAAGGTGAATCAAGGTAGCCATATCGGTATATGGATTAACGGATACTATGGCTCTGGTAAGTCTCATTTTCTGAAATATGCCAGCTATTGTCTCTCACAGAACAAGGAGCGTTGTGAGATGGCTTTTATCCGCTTGATAGAGGCAACAGAGGATCTCATGCGTCACGCCAACGGCATATCCAAATTGGATCAAGAAGGAGTTTCCGTTTCTAAGTTGAAGTCACTGCAGAAGTGGTATGTGTCACAAGCTGATGTTGAAATGGTAATGTTCAACATTGGTGACGTACATGACGTGAATGCAGATCAGACAACAGCGTTCACTACCATTTTCTGGAATCAGTTTAATGCGCAGCGAGGCTACAACTCGTTCAACCTTGCCCTGGCTCAGTATCTTGAGAAAGCTCTTGACGACAACAGTAAGTTCCAAGAGTTCAAGGAATATGTGAAGAGCAAGGGATATGATTGGGAGCGCAATATCTCGCGCTTTGCGGCTGGTCGTCTTGACCTTGCCTTGCAAATGGCTAAAGAGGTTGATCCTACGCTTTCTACGGATGTCATACGTACTCGTATTCTCAACAACGAAGTGAATGTTTCCGTAGAAGCATTTGCTACAGAAATGAAGGAGTTTATAGAGAATAAGCATAATCGTAACTTCCGCATCCTGTTCTTCGTCGATGAGGTGAGCCAGTTCATTGGCGAGCACCGTGACCTCTTGCTTCAGCTTCAATCACTGGTAAAGCGTCTCGATGAAGTTTGTGAGTCGCGCTGCTGGATTGCCTGTACGGCACAGCAGACCTTGGAAGAGGTGGTGACCAATGTGGGTGGCAATGCCAGCAATCCAGAAGATGAGGTTGGCAAGATTCTCGGACGTTTCGAGGTGCGTGCATCGCTGCAAGGCACATCGCCTGAGTATATCACCCAAAAACGTATTCTTGAAAAGAAAGGTGATGTCGAGATTACGCTTGGTGATATGTTCGATAAGGACAAGGCGAAACTCGATGCCCAGTTCATATTGCCCAGTCAGTACAAAGCATATACAAGCAAGGAAGATTTCGTTGCTTGCTATCCGTTCGTGCCCTATCAGTTCCAGCTCATCATGAAGGTGCTCGACTCGTTTGTCAACATGAACTATGTCGATAAGCAGGTGAAGGGAAACGAACGTTCGCTCATAAACATCACCTTCTCCATAGCTAAGGAAACCGCTGATATGGAAGTCGGAGAGTTTATCTCTTTCGACCGTTTCTTTGGTGCCATGTTCCAGGGTTCTATGCAGCATCTTGGCCAGCGTGCCATTGCCAATGCACGTCAGGCGCTCGAACATATTGCAGACCCAGAAAAACAGGAGTTCTATCGTCGTGTTGTGTATGTGCTCTTTATGATATGTAACCTCTCGGATGTTGACAAACCTTCCTTCTTGGCCACAATAGACAATATTGTGACGCTTCTTATGACCAAAGTGGACGCAAGCAAGGCTGCCATCAAGCATGAGGTAAGCACCGTGTTGGCGTTTTTGATTGACAAGGCAGTTATCCGCAAGACGAAAACCGAGACAGGAAGTGAGATATATGAGTTCTATACTGAGGAAGAGTCGAAGGTGGCTCAACTTATAAAGAACCAGCAGGTGGACAGCAACACTTACAGCGACGAACTGAAATCTATATTCTTTAGTCATTTCGGAAATCCAAGCAACAAGAAGACGTTTGCCACACGCTCGTTTAATGTGGGAATCAACATCGACGGGCGCAACTATCTTAGCAACAACGCCGACATCTGCATCGATTTTGTGACAACCGCTGGAACCGACTCTGCCGAGCAGTTTGCTTTCAGCGTTAACAATACGTCGCAGGGCACCCACCTCATTTATTTCCTCTATCCGCAGCTGAAGGACAATGCAGAGCTTCGTGCCAACTTCCTGTATTACTGCCGTGTGCAGCGTTTCGCACAAGAACCTGCAATAAGTGATGAACGCCAGCGTACCAAGGAAATTTTCCGTCAACGTGCCAAGGAACTCTATGACAAGGAGATAAAACCTCAGTTCCAGCATATTCTCGACACTTGCCCTGTCATATCATGCGGTGCGGTGCTCTCTGCTTCGCAAATTGGAACTGCCAAGAAAGCCGAACGTTACGAGGCATTGCTCAATTGCCACATGGAGACACTCTATCAGTTTGCTATGGTTGTCAGCAATGGCGAGACTCCAAAGAATGGAGCAGATCTTTCGGCAAAGATACTGCGCCCCGTAGATCCTGCGCTGCCCAATATGCCGCTCAGTACTCCAGAGAAGAAAATCAAGGATTATCTCGACCGCTCACCTCACGACGTGACGGTGGCTGATGTCGTTCGCCAGTTCTCGAAGGTGCCTTACGGATGGTCAGACTATGCCACCATCTATTTCCTCAATGAACTGGTACGTCGCCATCTGTATGCATTCAACTATAACAACAATCCCAACGTGAGCCGTGAGGAAACAGCACGCAACATTGTGCGTGATGCCAGCAAGTTCACTGTGGAGAAAGCAAAAGCCATTTCGCAGGAGGTGTTGAATGACTTCATTGAAGCATGGAAGCACATCTTCAACGTGATGTCGGTGAAGGGCAGCAACGACAGCACCGAGCTGTTCCGCAACTGCAAGGAGACTGACGACAGTCAGCTCAATACGCTTCTTAAACGCTACCGTGCTTTGTCTCGTGAGCTTAGCGGATGCCCCTTTGTCCATACCATCGACGAAGCTGTCGCTTTGATGGAAAGCTGGCTCACAGAGCGCGATCATCTGAAGTTCTTCCAAACCATCATCGACGCACGCGACGAGGCTTGCCGACTCTTCGACCGTTGCAAGAACATCAACTCGTTCCATAACGACCAATTCCCCAACTATGAGAAGGTGTGCAAGTTTATTGATGACAATCGTGACAACTTCGCTTTCCTCACCGACGAACAACAACCGACTGTAGCGGCTATACGCGCCATACTTACCGACGAGGAGCCGTGGGACAAGATGCCATCTTACATGAAGATGATGCGCACGTTGAATGGTCAGTTGGGCGAGTGCAAAACCCAACTCATCGAAAAGATTAAGTCGAACTACAACAAGGTGTTCGACGAACTTGAACAGTATGCCAATGAGGTGAAGGTGTCGCGTGACAAATTCGCAAAGCGCGACATTACCATATCGCTGAAAACAAGCACCTCCAACTTCTATGCCTTGCAGGCCAATGCAGACACTCGCGATTTCTATGAGGAGGAAATGAAGAAAATCAACAGTGCCATTCCTGTGCCTCCACCATCAACACCTGGTGGTAATGGTGGCAGCACACCAGATCCTGCTGATCCTCAGCCTAAGCCAAGAATGCGCAAGATTGTGCATCTCAATACGCATACCACCAAGCCAATGCGTTCTGAGGCTGATGTGGACATCTACTTGGCAGGGTTGAAAGCCGAACTTATGCAGTATATAAATGAGAACAATGATATTATTATAGGATAAGTGATGGAGAAAAATATATTAGAATTTGTAACATTCACCATAGGCAGTGTCGCTGAAAGAGTACATAAAAGCCCATCTGAAATATATAGTCTATTCAAGCGATTAAATGTTATTGATGGCTATTTGGTGCCGGCATTTGACGTGCTGCACACATTTGGACGTCAATATTTGGTGAATGACGTATTGGATTTTCTGCAAGAAAAAGGAGTTAAGTTATGCTGATATATCATGCTTCATATATGAGAGTGGAAAGTCCTGACACGCACCACTCTCGTCAAAATCTGGACTTTGGCAAGGGCTTTTATGCCACTGTCATGCAATCGCAAGCAGAGCGTTATGCCCAAAGGTTTATTTTGAGAAACCGCAAAGGCATACTAAATATTTATGAATACAAGCCAACTGCAGATTTGCAGATCAAACATTTTGAGGCTTATAATGCAGAATGGCTTGATTTTGTGGCTGCTTGCCGTATGGGAGAAGATGTATATAAAAAATATGATGTGATAAGTGGTGGCATTGCAGATGACAGAGTGTTCAACACGCTTGATCTGTACTTCTCGAATCAGATGAGCAAAGAAGAGGCATTGAAACGTCTTATCTTTGAAAAGCCCAACCACCAGCTTTGTTTTACTAACCAGTCAGTAATAGACAGGTGCATCACATTTAAGGAAAGTAAGGAACTCTAAACGTAACATTTATGGAGGCTAACCGTATCATACTTGATATGAAATATGCGCGTATCATAGAAATTATAGCGCAACGATTGAATATTAAAACAGAGGCTGCAATGGACGTGTTTTATACATCTCCACTCTTCGAACTTATAGACAAGGGTGTTGCTGATATGCATTGCCGTAGCGACCAGTATTTGGCTGAAGAGATTATAGCAGAAAATAAAAAACAATAAAGATGGATACTAACAGATTGAAACGCTTCGCTACCGAGGCTCGAAATATATTGATGCAGGGCGTGAAAAACCGCTTGCAGGCTATAGGCTTCGACCTGAAGACTGGCACATCTTCTGAAATGCCTCAGAAGATGGAGGGCGGTGCCGTGTTCATGGGCGACACCGTAACGACTGATTTTTACAGCCGTTGGATGTCGCTCTACAACAACATACACGCTCGCGGCATCAAGCAGGTGGCTGAAGAGGCTGCCTACACATGGTTCAACCGCTTCATGGCTATCCGCATTATGCAGAAGCAGGGCTTCATTTCGCCTGTCTTGGCTTACGAAAGCGAAGAAGTGCGTGTACCGGTCATTGTTAGTGAGGCCCGACAGGGACGAATACCTCAGATGGCAGCCGAAGTGCATGACAAATTGATGGAACTCCTTGACGACGACAGCAAGACCAACGAGCAGTTTGCCTTGCTGATAGTGGCTTATTGCCATGAGAATCCGATTATCAACAAGTGTTTCGGAGCCATTGCCGACTACACAGAGTTACTCCTGCCACAGAATATTTTGGCGGAAGGTGGCTTTGTGAGTATGCTTAATGACTCTGAATTTATCACCGACGATGATTTCCGCTCTGCCGAACTGATCGGTTGGCTCTACCAGTTCTATATCTCCGACCGCAAGGACGAGGCTTTTGCAAAGAAGGGCAAGTATGATGCCGACGAGATAGCTCCTGCTACGCAGATATTCACGCCCAACTGGATTGTGAAGTATATGGTGGAGAACACCGTCGGACGCATCTATATCGACAACAATCCGTATTGCGAGGTGAAGGACGAGTGGAAATACTTGGTTGACACGCCTTCTGGTGATGAGGCTCTGAAGGTGGACGACCTCGCTGAACTGACAGTTGCCGACCTTGCCTGTGGTTCGGGACACATCCTCAACGAGTGTTTCGACTTGCTCTATTCTCTTTATGTGGAGGAGGGCTACAGCCGTTCGCTGGCTATCAGCAGCATACTCCGCAAAAACATCCTTGGCATCGACCTCGACACCCGTGCCAAGCAGCTTGCCACGTTTGCCCTCCTGATGAAGGCTTGCCAAAAGGATAACAGCTTTCTCGACGGCAAGGTGATGCCGCGCATCTACGACATGCCACGTCCTATAGCCGAGGCTATGGGTGCCGATGCCGACACTTGCAATGCCGAGGAATATCTCAAAGAAACGCTTCCTCACTATCTGTTGGGCGGCCATGCCGGCATGGTGCAGGAACTTACCGATGCCATTCTTTTGATGAACCATGCCGACACGCTTGGCAGCATAATGAAGTTCTACATTTCGGAGCAGACCCGAAATGCCGTGATGGTTCGTACACAGGAGTATGAGGAACAGTTGGCTAATGGAGAGATTGTGCCTTCGTCCATTCTGCTGCTGATGCCTTATATGCGCATCATCCTTGCATTAACCCAAAAATATGCTGCACTTTGTATGAATCCGCCGTATATGGGCAGCGGAAGGTTTGATGAGGTGCTAAGCAAGTATGTGAAGGACAACTATGCAAATGCTAAGGCTGACCTCTTCTCTGTATTTATGCAAATGGGTATGGAGCGTCTTGTTCCAAACGGCAAAATGGCGCAAATCAACATGCAGAGCTGGATGTTCCTCAGTTCGTTTGAGAAGCTGCGCACGCAGTTCTTGACCCACTATAATATAGACAATATGCTGCATCTTGGTCCTCGCACATTCGATGAATTGTCGGGCGAAGTGGTGCAAAATACTGCTTTTGTCCTCAGCAAGCACGAGCCAGCCACACAAGGTGGCGTGTACTATCGTCTCGTGGAAGGAAAGAACTGTGCGGATAAAGAACAACTATTCTTATCGCATATTCATGGCAATGAGGATGGCAACCGCATTTATTATCCTAATGTGGAGCAGAAGAACTTTGAAAAAATTCCGGGTGCGCCTTTCGGATATTGGCTTTCAGATAAGACAATGACACTAATACATGATAATCACTACTTCCTTTCGGATGTGATGGTTACAAGAGAAGGTATGGCAACAGCCGACAACCCTCGTTTTTTGCGTACATGGGAAGAAGTTAATTTTAATAAAATCTCGCTTAATGCATTTTCATGTAATGACGGTTACAAGTGGTATCCATATAATAAAGGAGGTGGGTCAAGGAAATGGTTTGGTTTAAATATTCTTATTGTTAATTACGAAAATAACGGATTTGAAATAAAAAATAATATTGACAATAAAACAGGGAGAATTCGATCACATAATTATAATGGAGATTATGGACTTCAACAAGGAACAACTTGGTCTGCAATAAGCAGTGGTAGTATTTCGGTTAGATACTCTCCTAAGGGATTTTTATTTGACTCTAAAGGATCAATGGGATTTTCTGCGAACTTACATTCTGTCATAGGACTAATCAATTCTAATGCAGCCATGGTGTTTTTAAAATACATATCTCCAACATTAGATTTTAAACCAGGACATATAATACAAATTCCATTTATCAAAGGAACTGAAACTATAGAATCAATTCATGATACAGTTCAGCATAATATCAATCTCTCTAAATCCGACTGGGACGCCCACGAGACCTCTTGGGATTTCCAGCGCAACGAGCTTCTGTCCATTGATGAGGATACCTATATGGAGAACATCAATTACGAGATAGAGAAGCATTTTGAGGAGACGGGCGAGCATATCTGCATAGATCCTGCTACCCCACAACTCGACAGCTTGGCATGGCGCATAGCGCAATACAAGCAGAAGTGGGAGCGCAAGTTTATGCAGCTGCACAAGAACGAGGAAGAGCTTAACCGCCAGTTCATCGACATCTATGGCTTGCAAGACGAGCTGACTCCAGATGTGCCTCTCAATGAAATCACTATCCTTCAGCAAGGTGAAATCTCGATTGAGTGAGAGCAGAGCCAAGCTTACTTGAGCTATGCCGAACGATGAGAGATTGGGCGAAGCCAAATCTCGATTGAGTGAGAGCAGAGCCAAGCTTGTTTGAGCTATGTGGAAGCCATCAATCCTCAACGTTAGAACAAAGAAAGCAATGAAACAAGAGATAAAAGACATCATGCAGAGATTGCTCAAACGCCATAAGGAGTTGGGCATAACAGATCAGATAGACTACGAAAAGTTCTATCTGTACTCTATCATTACCCATTCTACAGCCATTGAAGGCAGTACTGTGACGGAGGTGGAAGCACAGCTGCTCTTTGACGAAGGCATTACGGCTAAAGGAAAGCCTATGATAGAGCAGTTGATGAACCTCGATCTGAAAGCGGCTTACGACTATGGCCGCATTTGGATAAAGCGACATGAGGACATCAGCGTACAATCTCTTGTTGCTCTTGCTGCAAAAGTAATGGCTCGTACTGGCGGTGAATATAATTCGTTAGGCGGAAGCTTTGATGCTTCGAAAGGAGAGCTTCGCAAGTTGAACGTTACTGCTGGTGCTGGCGGACGGTCGTATATGAACTGGATGAAGGTGCCAATGAAACTGAAGGAGTTTTGCGAGGAACTGAACAAACGCCGCAAAGCTATAGATACAACTGATGAATTGTCTATATATGAGCTGAGTTTCTGGGCGCACTACCATCTTGTAACCATCCATCCATGGGCTGACGGTAACGGCAGAACAAGCCGCTTACTTATGAACCTTCTGCAAATGGAATATGATGTATTGCCAACAAAGGTATATAAGGAAGATAAAACTGAATATATCCAAGCTCTCATTGACACCAGGGAAGCTGAGGACACAGACATCTTCATCAACTGTATGGCGAAACTACATTGCGAACATCTGCAGCAAGATATCGACCATTTCCTTATATCGACATCAGAGAAAATGGTCGATAAAACAGAAATCCTGCAAGAAATGGTCGATAAATGGTCGATAAAGCCAACTCTGGCAGGAAAACTGGCCGATATTATAGTTTTCATGGCCGACAAAGAAGAAATCAGGACCGAGCAGCTTGTCGCACAATTGGGCCTGACAGAAACCACAGCAAAACGCTATCTGCGCCAACTGACAGAGTTCGGTTATTTGGAAGCTCATGGTGGTAACAGAAACAAGTCATATACAAAAAAGTGAAAGAATAAAACGTTCAATTCATATAGAACAGAATTATGGAAGAAAACAACAAACAACATATAGTATGGCACGATGACGTAATCGTGAAGCAATTCATCAGCTATGCCGTTGGCTGTATGATGGGGCGCTATAGCATCGACAAGCCCGGTCTCATTCTTGCCAACCAAGGCGATGGATTGAAAGAGTATGAAGCTATCGTGCCAAACTCTCGTTTTGAAATCGACGACGACGGTATCATTCCGTTGATGGCATCGAATACCGACTTTGCCGACAATGCCACGGTTCGCTTCAAGAAATGGCTGGCTGTTGTGTTGGGCGAGGATCGGCTGGTGGAGAACCTCAACACCGTAGAAGCCGCCCTTGGTAAGACCATTGATGACTACTTCGTTAAGGATTTCTGGAAATATCATAAGAAGATGTACCAGAACCGCCCCATCTACTGGTTGTTCAGTTCAAAAAAGGGTGCGTTCCAGTGTATCGCTTACATGCATCGCATGACACCGTATACAGCTGAACAAATCCGCACAAAGTATCTGTTGCCACACATAGAATGGCTTGTGCAGAAGCAAAGCGAAATGGAAGAAAATGCAGCCAACCTCAGCACAGCCGAACGCCGTGAACTCGACCGTCTGACCGCACAAATAGCCGAATGTCGCGAGTATCATGACCGTCTGCATGAAGTGGCTGACAAGCAGATAGCCTTCGACCTTGACGATGGCGTGGTAGTGAACTATGCTAAGTTTGGCGATGTTTTACAGAAATTGAAATAGTAACGACATGAACGTATTACAGAAGAAAATATACGATTACTTCGATCGCGACCCAGAATTGAAAGTTCTGTTCATTTTCCAAGACGCTATAAACGCTTTGCTAATTGATGAGCTTGAAAGCGCAGAATGGAAAATAGGCTACCGGTATGTTGATTTCAAGGGAGATTGGTTTACTACTAAATATCTACTTGACAACGACTGGCAATATGATAAGGTCGTCATATATTGTCATCAGTTTAGTCCGCTGAAAAAGAAATCACTACAGGCATCGTTCCCACTTATGGATGTGCTTGCTGCCAACATGGAGTATCACAGCCAAGATTATGCAGCATTCATGCAGCAATATGGACTGCCTACAAATGACGGGCAACTTGTAAGATTTGTGGAGAGAAATGTCATCTCTTTACAGTCGGACAAGATGCTGCGCTTCTTCATGCCGTATTATCAGGACGGTAGCATAACACACGACATCATGGTGCGTGGTTTCATAAGCAACTTTATGGGTGCTCATAATATATTGGATTGGGATAGTATCATCCTTAAAGTGCTTTTGTATGGCCGAGAACGTGAGAGTGATAAACAAAAGGATTTTTACGTCAGGATGCGAGGTTACAAGGATGCCCAGGAGGCTCTTGGCAAGCATCTTACCGACATCTTTGGCGTGTCGTATAATGATGACAGTAAAGAAAAGGTGGCACATATTGTGAAAGTCTTCAAGTACAACGCAATAGTACAAAATCTTGCTCCGATAGTTGCGGATAACTACAAGCAGACAAGAATTACTGACAGTGTAGCTCTGCAGCATATGAACCGCATCTTAGAGTTGGCTCTCAGTAAAGAAAAGACAACAGAAGCCCTCACCGAACTCTTCGATGAATTGGGCAGCGAAGTACGCGACGCTGACATCATACGTTGGTATGGCACGGATGCCAATTACTATTATCTGCCGGAGGCACTTTGCGTGCCGATTATTAAAACTCTTTTGGAGGAAAAGATTGAAACAGAACCTGCGGAAGTTATCAACAGAATAGAGAACTTAATGCTAAAACATAGCGACAACTCTATGATGATTGCCGTAATGGATTATGCTGTCATCGTGGCAAAGCTTTACGAGAAGGCGCTCACGCTTGGTTCGTTAACGCTCAATACTGCCGATGAGTATGTAATGAGATATGAATCGGATTATTGTTTTATTGACCAATACTACCGTCAGGCCAACGAGACTTACTTTGGCATAGATCCAACATGCGAGTTGTTTGACGCAGTACAGAAGGTGAAACGTGGTCTTGACCAAAACTACAGCAAACTTTGCAACCGGATTAATTTGGAGTGGACAAGATGTCTGAAAGAAACTGGAGGAATGGACGAGGTTCATCTGTTGCGCCAATACAATTTCTATGATGAGAAAATAAAGTCGGTACAGAAGAAAGTGGCTGTGATTGTGAGTGACGCACTCAGATACGAGGTGGCACAGGAGCTTATAGGCGAACTGGCAAAATCTAAACATATTGCAAGTCTGAAACCAGCCATTGCTATGCTTCCATCCGAAACCAAATACTGTAAGCCATCAATGCTTCCATATCGTGAGCTTAAACTCTATGGGCAGGGTGAAAAACAGAATTTGTCTGTAGACGACCACATTCTTGACAATATAGAGAAACGTTCTGAGCATTTGCAGGTCTATCGTGATGGTGCTCTTTGTGTGTCGTTTGAAACAGTGGCAGAATATAACCAGGAGAAGAACCGTGAGATATTCAAGCATCCGTTGGTGTATATCTTTCATGATGTCATTGACAAGATAGGACATGACGGAAATGCCAAGCAGATAGTGAACAGTTGCAGGGATGCCATCAACGAATTGAAAAAAATGATACCCAAGATACATGCCTCCTACAACGTGACGGAAGTCTATATAACAAGTGACCACGGCTTCCTGTTCAACGACATAATATTTGCCGACAAGGACAAGCACAAAATCGAAGAGGACTGTCTTGAACGCAGCACTCGTTATTATCTTACTAAATCGAAAGACGAAGTAAACGGTGTGGTTAAATTTCCACTAAGCGAGGTGTCGGGCATGGTTAATGTTGGCAATGTGATGGTAGCTGTGCCAAAGGGAACTAACCGATTTAACGCTCCTTCTGGAGGTTATATGTTCACTCATGGCGGTGCGGCATTGCAGGAACTGATAATCCCCATAATAACAAGCCGTCAGGAAAGAGACGACAACAAGCAACCAGTGGGCGTGATGATTCTCGACAGACGACTTTCGATGCAAGCCTCACGTCTGAGATTCAAGATGCTGCAAACAGAGGCAGTGTCTATGGACATGAAGGAGCGCCCCATAAGGGTTGCTCTGTATCACAACGATGTGCCGGTTACGCCAGTCAAGGATATCCTTCTCGACAAGACAGACCCGTCTTTGGACAACAGAAAGATACAGGTAGACCTCACACTCAATAAGAATATTGATGCCAAGGTGCTGCAACTGAAAGTGTTTGATGCCACAGACGAATTGAATCCTATAATAAAGGAGAATGTGACAAACAACACATTGATAGAAAATGATTTTGACTTCTAATTTAGTCTTCAAGGTTTATGGATTTACAACAGAAAATAATGGATTGCTTCATAGGCAAGGTCGTCAGAAAAGACTTGGCGTTCCTTGTGAAGGGAGGGCTTCCAGTGCCTACATACGTGTTGGAATATCTTCTGGGGCAGTATTGCGCCAGCGATGACGAAGAGGTGATAAACGAAGGTATAGAGAAGGTAAAACTGGTTATTCAAAACAACTATGTGCACCGTGCGGAAGCAGAATCTGTAAAAGGTCTCATACGTGAGAATGGGCAGCACCGTGTCATTGACAAGGTGACGGTTGTTCTTAATGAGAGAAGCGATGAATATCAGGCAACCTTTGCCAATCTTGGACTGTCAGGTGTTCCTATCGGTACCGACTATGTGCGCCATAACCCGAAGCTATTGAGCGGCAACGGGGTGTGGTGCATCATTACGCTGGGTTATATCAGTGGCGAGAACATCAAGGTGAGATGGGAAATACAAACATTGAAGCCTATTCAGATTTCAAACATCGACCTACAGGAATATATCGACCAGCGTAAGAATTTTACGACTGAAGAATGGATAGATTTCCTGATGCACACTGTTGGTCTGAACCCAGAAGTGATGAATCGACGTGAGAAGTTCATCACGCTGGCTCGTCTGCTCCCTCATGTTGAGAACAACTTCAATTTCATGGAATTGGGTCCAAAAGGAACAGGTAAGTCTCATGTATTTCAGGAACTGTCTCCTTATGGCGTACTTGTAAGTGGTGGTGACGTAACCTCTGCCCGACTTTTCGTGAAAATCCAAGGCAACAAGGAGATTCTTGGACTTGTGGGATATTGGGATGTTGTGGCATGGGATGAATTTGAACAGCAGAAAGGTCGTAACGTGGATGCTGTGCTCATCGATACCATGCAAAACTATCTTGCCAACAAGTCGTTCAATCGTGGTAAGGGTACACATGAGGCAAGTGCATCTATGTCTTTTGTTGGTAATACCAAGCATACTGTGCCATACATGCTGAAAAACAGCCATCTGTTTGAGAGTATTCCTACTTCCTTCATCAAGGGTGCGTTTCTTGACCGTATGCATCTATATAATCCAGGATGGGAAATCAAGATGTTGAAAAAGAACAGTTTCTCTAAGGGATACGGTCTTATCACAGACTACATAGCAGCCGTATTGCACGCTCTACGCAATGACGATCGCACGGCATTGCTGAATGATTATGTCAAGTTCGACGGTTCGCTTTCTGAGCGCGACCACCTTGCCATACGCAAAACATTCTCTGGCATGATGAAACTCATCTATCCTGATGGTAAGATAACGGATGAGGAAGCAAAGGAAATCATTGACTTTGCTGCAGAAGGGCGCAAGCGAGTTAAAGACCAGCTGTATATCATTGACAGCACTTTCTGTGCAGAACCAGCGAAGTTTGAATATGTTTGGCTGAAGACAGGCGAAACTGTAAAGGTGGAGACACTTGAAAACATCGAACATAAACCGATCAACAAGGATGACGAAGACAATGATAAGGACGAGAATCTGGAATTAAAACATTCTGGCTCACGTCCTCGCATCAAACCTCTTGTTGCCAAGACTATTTCCATAAGAGAAAACCAGGGTGGAGTGACTTATAAAGACTTGTTTGGTGATTATTTGCGAACAGCAAAGGAAATACACATTACCGATCCTTTCATACGTCAACCGTATCAGATCGATAATTTGGTGGATTTCATACAAATGGTAAAAGATGTATCAACTATACAAGACACCGTAAAAATTCATCTAAGTACACAGAATGACGATGACGAGAAAGTTGCAGAGGTGATAGACTCTTTCAATGATTTGGCCGATGAGTTGTTACCAATGGGTATTGAGTTTACCTATGACTTCAAAGCAGATCATGACCGTTTCATCCAAACAGATACAGGATGGACCATAGCTCTTGGACGTGGTTTGGACATCTACGAGAAGTTCAGCCGTTTCTCACTGAGTCGTTGTAATCAGAGAAATCGCCGTTGTAAGGCGTTTAATCTTTCAATCAATAAAACAGAAGTGTAAGTGAAAAGGCATAAAATATATATTATTAAGGTGGTATGTTACCACTTTAATTAGTGGTAACAATTAAACTCATTAGCAATTGCCCTAAATCAATTTCTTGTTTGTTTAGACATGATTGCAGACCTTTAACAGGCATTTTGCGTAATATAAACTTTGCTGTCTTAGAAAAAATGAGTAGTTTTGCATCCTGATTTTACATAAACATTTATGACTCAACAGAAAGATAAATATACCAAATGGGTGGCATGCTGGGGTAATGCCACGTCCATCACAGACAGAAAAGAGTGTGTTTACGCCAAAGATATCACCCTGAGATACCCTGTAAGAGTTGTTTTCTCAGGATCTAAGATGCGTTTCCGTTTCTCAAATCTTACGGGTACGGAAGACGTTACAATGACTAAAGCATACGTAGCAAAGCAAAATGAGAACTACAGCGCTGTACCTATAACATTCGAAGGAAATGCTTCGGTGGTAATAAAACCAGGAAAAGAGGTGGAGAGCGATGAAATAGCTTTCGACATCGAGGCTGGAGAGACAGTCGATGTGAGCATGTACTTCGCAGGCTTCACACAGATGAATGCAGGCACTCTAATTACCGGACCGCTCTCCAAGGGCAAGTATTCCTATGGAGATTTCGCCTCAGAGAAGGAACTTCCTATCGACTTGACGCGTAATACCAACTGGTTTTATTTCCTCAATACGATAGATGTGCTGACGGAAGAGAAAAATCATGCTCTCGTTTGCTTCGGTGATTCCATCACGGCACAGAGCTGGCCCGACTGGCTTGCTATCCGTGCATGGGAAAATGGTTTCCATAATGTGACTATCATACGTCGTGCTGTAAGCGGAACAAGAATCCTCCGACAGTATGACTGCATCACATATCAGGCTTACGGACTGAAAGGTGAGACGCGTTTTCCTATTGAGATGAATGTAGCAGGTGCCAGTGCAGTAATCATTCAGCACGGTATCAATGACATCATACACCCTGTTGGTGTGGAGGTTAATCCGTTCCGACCTTGGAGCGATATGCCTACTTGCGAAGAATTGGAATGTGGAATGGAGAACATCTATGTGAAACATGCTCGCAAACTGGGACTGAAAGTATGGAGTGGAACGCTACTTCCTATCTTCGGATGGCGCACTTACAATGAGAAACGTGATGAGATGAGGACTCGATTTAATGATTGGCTTCGCTCTTCCGACCTCTTTGACGGTTGTGTAGATTTCGATTTAGCTGTCCGCGACCGCAGTAATCCTACATCTTTCGCTCCTGGCTTCGATTCTGGAGACCATCTGCATCCAAGCGAAACTGCTTACGCTGCTATGGCAGACTGTGTGCCTGAGGAGCTATTGTAAAATGGCAAAAAACGTGTACTGATGTAGTCACACGAATCTCGCAGATGATTTTTTATTTTTATTGTGAACTGAATTTAGTATTCTATCTGGAATATGCTGTTGAATGTTGCTTTGAATTGGCTGGCTCCACCCATAGATGGATGACGGATGTAATGAACATCAGGAAAACCATTTTTCAACCACTTTTCTGATATACGACCAACAGCAAGATCTGCTTTATGTCGAAACAATCTAACAAGGCTTCTAAAACTTGAATTCCAAGACGACATTCCTCTGTGCTTGGGTGACGGTTGGGGCGATCGGCAGGTAACAGATAACCAGACGATACTGTGCTTGGATGAAAAGGATAGATATTCCACAGCAAGGGATAGTTTGTTATCTGGATATTTTGAAGCCTTTCCCACACAATTGTTGAGGTTGATTCTCTGGCTGGACTATAACGTAGAGTTTCCATAGCTTCCTCCCCTATCACTTCATCGAGATGCTCTTTCAGACCATTAAAGAAAGAGGGATGCTGATTGTTGTAAAGGGTGTATAAATCGGTAAAGGGAACTCCAGACTGCAAACAACCATTTCGACCAGGCGCTTCACCTACGAAGAGTTTGCTGGGATTATTTTCTCTCATGGCCTCAAGATAGAATCTGAGTTGTTCTCTTTTTACTTCAGCACCAAGGGTGTTACCTTTATACATATTGAGACTCATCTCGTCTGGGGTTTCAAGATGAGAAAGATAGTCTATGAATGTGTCAATTGAAATACCTAATTTCATATTACTCTTTTTCTTTTAGATACTCGTTTTAGAGTAAGATTTTATCGCACTCTACAGTTTCTTGGTTGCAAAGATACACCTTTTACTCGAAAAAGCATAGTCCTCTTATCAACAAAACTGATAATAACAACAAAAGAGTGACTATAACTTTGTAAATAGCGTATGTCACTCTTACGGAGTGCAGATGTAAAAATCAATGTCTAGGCCATATTTCTTTTCTGGGCAGTATGCATATTGTATTTCATCTTCAATTTAATCTTCCCTCTTCATCTTTTCTCCTCCTATGTCAGTTTTTGACGCATCTTGATTGTACTTTTGCCACAGAATTGACAATCATTCTATCTATAATAAGGTATGGATGCAGGAAGAAGGAGGGAGTGGAGTCCCTGAGATGTGAAATATAAGAGGAATCCATAAGATTTCTTGTTAAAAATTTGGTGGCTCATCAGATTTTTAATACATTTGCCATTGGTTAGTGACAGGGCAGGTGAAAGTCCTTGCTTGAAGTCGCTATGATGCAGAGAAACAAGATAATCTTGTGGACACGAGCAAGCTATTCAGTTCTGTAAGTTGAAATCTGGTAAATTGAAACGTAGAAAGAACGCGAATCTGTTTGAGCGAGTTTACGCCGTCATAGGTGTGGATTCCTCTTTCGCATTTTCTTTTCTACGGGTTTTACCAGAGCCTAACTTACAAGAAAGTGAAGAAAGTAGGGGTTCGCACCATCTTTTTTCATTTATGGACCATTATGGACTTGTTTGGTTCGCAGATTTTCCTTATCTTTGCCCCTTGAAAGTAAACAACTAGCTGTTTCGGCAGAAAAGCAGGAGCAGTAATACATAATGAACTTAAAAACAGAATGCTTATGAGCAAGGTATTTCAAGTAAAGCCTAAGCGCCTTAAACGCTCTAACGGTACAGTCCTCACTCCCGATATGGTAGTGACAGTAACAACCATGCAGCACACCGCCACCCCTTTTTATAATGGAGCCAAGGAGGTGCAAGAAGCCTACATGCGCATCTATGCTTTCGACTATAAGAAAGCATGCTGCAATCCGAATGATTTTGAATTTAAGAAGTTGGACTAAAAATATATAGTGTTTTTGAACAATAAAACAAGTGTCATGGAAGATAATCACATATATACAGAATTCATGTCGAACAAACTGTTGTTTAAACCGTTTGTCTCATGGCCCGATTGTGTACATTTGGAATTGAACAATGTAGATGCTATTTCAAATAAACTTCTTAATGAAATTACATTGAGAAGAGGTGAATATCTGCTATGGGTATCGCGTCATAAAGCTAGTTCCCAACAGAGATGAGCAAGTCATTCAGAATAACGAGGAACCAAAAGAGAATAAAGTAGTTAGAAGAACTTTTTTATAATATAAAAATGGAACATATTGAATTTTTAAAAGAAGTGGCTCAGGAACTTGGCCAGCAAAATATCTTGAATGGTTTAAATGCTATTCAGAAACGAGTTTCTCAACAAAATGCAAATTTGTTGATACCATTGGTTGGTGAGTTTAGTTCAGGTAAAACAACGTTATTGAACGCTCTTACAGATAGCAAAAAACTTGAAACAGCAACCAAACCGACAACTGCAACAATTTATGAAATCCATTTTGGATGTAATAAGTGTGAGGCAAATGTTGTCCTGTCAGATGGACAAGTCGATCATTTTGATGATTTGGGAGAACTTAAAAATGACCAGCTCTCAGATGCACAAATTGTGACAGTATTCGATACATCAACGAAAGTTCCATCATCAACCATTTTGGTTGATACTCCGGGATTGTCTTCTCCTGTTGTTAAACATCGTCAGGTGTTGGTTGATTTTTTGCCGTCTGCCGATGCCATTTTGTTGGTAGTTGATATTAATCAGCAGGTTACCCGTTCGTTGACAGACTTCATAGATATGATAAAACTGTCAAAGCGTCCTGTTTATATTGTATTGACAAAGTCTGATACAAAATCAGCATCAGAGATAGAGGCTGCAAAGCAGTATATTGCTGATAACTGTAAGTTGCCTGTACAACAAGTAGTTGTTGTCAGTGCTGCCAAAGACAATATGTCGGAATTGTATGCTCTTTTAGAGACAATACAAAAGTCTAAGAATGAGATTTTAGCAAAAGTTGACGGTCAGCGTATCAAGGATTTAGCTCAAATACTTGTAAATCGCGTAGATGAGATGTTAACGGCATCTTCTTCAGACGAGAATCTTGACATGGAGATTAGACGTCTGCAACTTGATTTGGATAAAATCAAGAGAAATATCAATAGATTAATAGACTCTATGGCGAGTGATATTAGTAAGGATGGATCTAAGATATCACGCAGGTTTGAAGATTCTATGTATGAAAAGTTAGGTGCTCTTGTTGCTGGTGGTAGTGCAAATATGGACAATGATGCTCTTTCTGTTATAAATAATACCGCTTCATTGCTGTTGTCGGAATATAAGAATAACATTATGGGTATTTTGAAGTCAAAGGTACAAAGCGCACAAGGATCTGACAGCGAAATCCCCGTTGAGTCATTGATGTCTATAGATCTGTCTGGAGTCCAAATTTCAGGGCTGAGTTATTATCTTGATTTGAATTCAATGGGACATGAGTATGACGGCATGATTAAAACAGGTGTCATTGCTGTTGCTGCTGTTGCTGCTGTTGCTGCAACTGTTGCTACAGCAGGAGCAGCGAGTGCGGCAACAGCAGCAGGTGCAGAAGGAGCAGCGGGTACGGCAGGAGCAGCAAGTGCTGCAGGTACGGCAGGAGCAGCAAGTGCTGCAGGTACTGCAGCAACAACAGTTGCCGCATCTAAGGCTGTAGATATTGTAGATACTGCAACCGATGTTGGTAGTATCATATATACAAGCAAGATGATGAAACGTATTGCCAAGACAGAGGAGTTTGCTGGTAAAGCTGTAGATAAGTACAATAAGATAGAGAAGGCAGATAAGAAAGGCATTCTTTCTTCTATGGTTGGCTTTGCCACGGAGAGATTGCTTTCTAAGCCACAACGTGTAAGAGCTGTCAGAAATTATGTTGACGGTACTTTGGCGCCTGAATTCAAGTCTCAAATGGAGAACTTGAGTCAGAGTGTTGTAAACATGGTTAGAGGTAGTTTGCAGAATGATGCATCCGAAATGATAGCACAGAAGACTGCAATGTTGAATGAACTTAAAGAACAAAGTTCGGAGCATAAGGCTGAGTTTGCTCGTAGAAAAGAAACCTTGAAACAATATAAGGAAAAATTATCAACAATTTAACAACATGGATATGATAGAAATTTTAGGTGCATTGGTTGTCGGTGGCGTTACTGGCGCTATTGCAAAGGACAAACTTATAGGTAATCCACAGTTGCAAGCTAAGATTCGTGAGCTTGAGGGTATTTACAAAGAAAACAATAACCTACGTGAAGACAAAAAGAAACTCTCACGACAGGTTGAAGACTTACTCTCTGAACTAAAAAAAATACATCAGGCTTCACAGGATAATGAGGACGACAAGGACGATATGGAAGACGACTTGATGAAGGCTCGCATGGAACTTAAAAAGTTGAAGAGAGAGAATGAAGAGTTGTCGCGTTCTCTTAAGGAGCATAAGCAAGCTTGTGATTCCTATGAGATTGAAATCAAAAACTTGAAAGAAAAATTAGGTTGATTATGACAGAGTGGATAGTCTTATTGGTGGGCGCCATTATAGCTCTCGCTATTGGTTTCTTTTTGGGACGACAGAAAGGAACTACTGCCACAGTGGAGGATGATACCAAAAATCTTGAAGAGGAGAACAAACAGCTGAAGGACAAATATTCGGCTGTTTGTTCTAAGTTGAAGGATGCGGAAGCTGGTCTTGAAAATGTTCAAAAGGCTAAGGATATAGAGTCAAAGTACAAGGAACTTTTGAGCGAAGCAAAAGCAGAATGCAAGAAACTTGATGAACAGCTTAAGAATGCAATAAGTGGCAATTGCGATGAAACTGTTAAAGCCCAACTTGATGAGGTCGTAAAACTAAAGAAACGTATTACAGACCTTGAAGATGAGATTGAAGACAATGAGGATGATATTGACAACTACAAGAAAAAGTTGAAGAAGAAGGATTCTGAATTGTCTGAATTGCAGGAAAACTATGACAAGGAATGCAAGGCTTCAAAGCAGATGAGCGAGGAGCTTGGGCTGGTCAAGAGAGAATTGGATGAGAAAACCGAAGAACTTAAATTAAAGATGGGGTCTTTGGAATTTATTCAAGAGATTCTCTCGGCTCAACAGACAAAGGCGGATAATTCTGTACAGCTGTATAAGAATATAAACTTCTTAGAATCAGTTATACGTGGTCAGGTACTTGATTGTTATGAGATGGCATGGGCGGAAAATGGTATACAAATTGGAACTTCCATTTACAATGAAAAGAAAGATGCTTTAATGTCAGGTTTCTTCCATTGGGCTGCTATGAAGAAAAAACATTGGCTTGATGGTAAGACTACTATTGCTTTTGTTGGTGAGTTCTCTGCAGGTAAAACTTCTATTGTGAATAGAATTCTTTCGCAAGATGACAAGACAATTCCGCTATTGCCCGTTAGCACAAAAGCAACGACTGCTATTCCTACATATATTGCAGGTGGTGTATCAACAGCTTATCGATTTGTTACTCCTGATAATGTTGAGAAGAACTTGTCAGAATCCACATTCAAAAAAGTGTCAAAGGAGGTGCTTGATCAAGTAAAGGGAGTATCTTCGCTGATAAAGTACTTTGTGATGACTTATAAGAATCCTAACCTTGATGGCTTGAGCATATTGGATACTCCTGGCTTTAATTCTAACGATAGTGAGGATAAGGAGCGTACCATTGAGGTTATAAATGAATGTGATGCTTTGTTCTGGGTTTTCGATGTTAATGCAGGAACTGTGAATCGCAGCTCTATATTACTAATCAAGGAAAAGCTGAACAAGCCTTTGTATGTAGTAATTAATAAGGTGGATACTAAGCCAAAGTCGGAGGTTGATAAAGTAGAAGCTCTGATAAGCAAGACATTGAAGGATGCTGGCTTAAAAGTGGAACAATATATCCGCTTCTCGGCAAAAGCTCCTTTGGAGGATATAATGGCACCAATCAAGTCTGTTGGTTCTACATCTGAAAGTGACACTTTTGTAGAGGATGTTCAAACCTATTTGGAAGGTTTGTCAAAAAAATACGAAAGTACAGTTCAAGATGCTTCTCGCAAATATGACGGGCATACAAAAGCTTACAATAAGCAGATTGAAAACGTGAATAGGTGTCTCTCTGCTATATGCGACAATTGTGCTGAAGCTGCAGATATTCCGCAATGGACAGAGCATCTTTTCTCTAAAGATCGATATGAAATGTCTGGAGACGAAGGCGAACGACTTATTGGTATTTTGTCGGATATTGAAGATGAACAAACGGACAATTTGATCTCGGCTTTTCAGGCTTTGCAGGAAATGCAAAGCGAAATGGATAAAGCGCATGCTTGCTTAATTGAATGCAAGAAGCAGTTTGTTCAAGTACAAAAATGTCTTGAATCTTATAATAACGAAACTAAAAAATTTAAGTAAACATGGAACAAAATCTTTTTGAAGAATTTCAAAACAAGAAGAAAAAATTAATCTCCATGGCATTGAAAGCCAAGGAGTTTGGTTGGATTGATGAGAATCGTTGTAAAGAACTCATCGACAAATTGGAGAAAGACATCTTGACGATCGGTGTTATCGGTCAGATGAAGTGTGGTAAATCTACGTTCCTCAATTCTTTTGTTTTTGAGGATACGGTATTGCCTGCTGCAACAACTCCTATGACTGCAGCTCTGTCTGTTATAACTTACGGGGAACAGAAGAAGGTGGTTGCTGAGTTCTATACCAATGATGAGTGGGAAGAGCAGAAGGCTCAAGCTGCTCGTTCGTTGGATGATGTAGCTGGGGATACTATGGCTGAATCCAAAATAAAGGCAGCAAAAGAACTTGTATCTAAAGCTTCAAGACTTGGCTCTAATCTTAGAGATTATTTGGGTAAGACAAAAGAGGATTCTTTCGAAAATATAATTGAGTATGTAGGAGCAGACGGTAAATATGTTTCTATCACTAAATCAGTAAAGATTTACTATCCTAAAGAATACCTCAAGGGTGTTGAAATTGTGGATACTCCGGGATTTAATGACCCTATTGTTTCTCGTGAAGAGCGTACTAAAGAATTCCTCAAAAAGGCAGATGTTGTATTGATGATGCTTTATGCCGGTCGTCCGTTTGATGCAACCGACAGAGATATTATCTTCAAGAATGTTAGTCAATGTGGCATTGGTAAAGTGCTCATTGGTATAAACAAGTATGATATACCGTATTGTAGCGATGTAAACCCTGAGGATGAAGAGCAAATCAAGGATTATGTAAAGTCTGAGATTGCTAAGGCATGTCGTGAGTCAAATGACAATACGTTGTCTGATATTCTGAGTGAGGCAGAACCTATTCCTTTGTCGGCAGAAATGGCTTTGTTGTCAGAGTTGCCAATGTCAAAAGTAAACTCAGAAGAAGCTTTGAGTTTTGCATGGAATCGTCATTGTTCGAATTTCGGTATAGGTTCACAACCGGAAATGCGTAAGTGGAGCCAAATCGATAATTTGGTCAATGCGATTCGCAATTTGATAGATAAGGAAAAGAGTCAAATTCTGTTTGCTAAGCCATTGAATGCTATATATGCAGCAGGCGGAAAGCTTAAGATGGATAACGAGAATTCTCTCAATCAGAAAAAGGCAGAAATAGCAATGCTGCAAAGTCCTGATGATGATTTGGAGGAAAGAGAATACAATCTGTCAAAGGCATGTAGACGTTTTGAGAAAAAACTGGGCTTTCTTGAAGATTCTTTGAATGATGACGTAAGAACTCTGGTGAATAATGGTGAAGATATTCTTGAGGACTTAGTGGATTCAGCTTGCAACAATATGGAAAATGTTGTAGAGACAGATTTTGGACGTTTCACTAAAGTTAAATCATTGCAACCTAAATTCGATAAGATATATTCGAATTTGGTTAATCGTGACTTGAAGAGAAAGATGAAGAATCTGCAAGATGAAGGTCGTCGCAAGTTTTTGTCATCAATTCAAGACTTCTTTACTGATGCTGAAGATATCTTGTTAAAGTATCTTCCTGACATTGATACCCGAGATTTCATTAAAGATTTACAAGGAAAGATTAAACTTGATCTGGATAATGTTTCTTTGTTCAGTAAAGAAGGTGAGGAGGTGACAGATGCTGGCTGGTTGGATATTATCGGTGATCATCTTGGTAACTTCATTAATGGAATGAGCTTTGGTCTTGTTGGTGTGATAGAAAGAGCACTTACACATAACTCAACCAAGATAGACTTGTTGAATTTTATTAATAGCAAACGTGACAGTTTTGATTGTAGAGATTCATTGCAAGGTGCTTTTGCTAATAAGGATAAAGTCATCAATACTATAAGGCAAAAACTAATTGAAGGCATGTTTAATCCTCTCCAAGAAAAGGTTGAGGAAATCCGAAATGGTAAGGTAAACAAGGAGGCTAAATTGGAGGAAGCCAAGGCTGCCTTAGATGGTTTGCTTGAGAAGAAGACAATACTGGAAGTACAGTTGGAAGAGGTTGCCTCTTTAAAGAATGCAATCTAATGTTCTTAGGTAAAGTGGGTATGGCGTGAAAGCCATACCCACCTATAATCTATTGATTTATCAAGCACACAATTTTCCTAACAAATCATATCGCTTATGCTTAGAGGAGTATGTACTTTCGTCTGCGATGATTGCGGACATAGATTCAAGGGGATGGATTGCGAGTGGATGGCAACAGCCTATACCGCTCCTGTAAAATGCCCAAAGTGTGACAGTATGCACACTTATCCATCAAGTTATAATATAGCTTTTCCACTTGGCGGATTGTTTGGCTTGAAAAAGACTTTTTATCGAAAGATATGGAAAAGCATCGATGAGAGGAATAAAACTGACAAATAGCTTATGAATAGTAACATTTTCTTTCAGCCTTTCGTTGGCAAGGATTATGCCAACGGAGGCATCTTTGGCAAGCGAATCATGATATTGGGCGAGAGTCATTATTGTGAAGAGGAATGTGCGGATTGTGGAGATTGCCGTCTGCATCAGGAGTGTATGGACTTTACGCAGCACGTGCTTGATGATTATCTCAATGAGAATAAGGAACGACAGAACTGGATGCGGACTTTCTTGAAGTTTGAGCGTTCGTTAGTGGGAGAGGAGACCAATCAAGCGATGAGGCTGAAGATTTGGAACTCGGTGGTATTCTTCAACTATCTGCAAGTGGCGATGGGTGGTCCTCGCGAGGCTGGTACTGCCGAACAATATCAACAGGCAGGCAAGGAATTCTTTGAGGTCATCGAAAAGTATCAGCCTGAGTACATCATCGTATGGGGCAAGAGGCTTTGGAACAATCTTCCTAATGTGCGCTGGCACGATGGTGACGACATCGTAGTGGATGGTTATCCTGTTGCTACAGGTGCTTACCTTCTGAGTAATGGTAAGCAGGTGAAAGCTCTTGTGGTGAATCATCCTTCCGTAGGCTATTCCTGGGACTATTGGCACAAGGTGATACAAAGATTTTTGAGATAATTTTCTCGCTTGTGCCACGATTTGGCACACCTGACCTGTAATTTTGCCGTCGTAAACATTAAAAACAAGGAATTATGGCACAGATTACAATCAATATCCAGACTTTGGACTGGACAATGGGGGAGACCGTAGG
>SAMEA104315426__coassemble_303_pt1 | contig 39697 bp, 29 predicted proteins | sample SAMEA104315426__metabat2_low_PE_024 | metagenome-assembled genome bin SAMEA104315426 (sample SAMEA104315426) | gut metagenome | biome: Monkey gut; feature: monkey-associated habitat; material: faeces | place: China | collected 2013 | reverse complement strand
TTCTCTACAGACTTTCCATGATATACGCTTACCCCCACTAATTATCTACTGAGCCTATATTTGTGAGGCGTATGTGATTAAAAAAACGAAGGACGAAATTCATATCAATTTCATCCTTCGTTTCTCACCATGCCCCAAACTCTAACGAGTTTAACTTCGTTCCTTACGTTCGGAAGTTTCGGGTTCTAGTTTGGTTGTGTAATCATTTCATGAATACGAGATAGACTGCGGCTATGAGACAGAGGAAAGCCAGACAATGGTTCCAGTGGAGCTCTTGTCCTTGAAACATCACATTGGCAATCACAGCGAAGACAATCAGCGAGATGCACTCTTGGATGACCTTCAACTGTACCAGCGAGAATGGGCCACCGTTACCCTCGAAACCAATGCGGTTGGCAGGTACCTGACAGCAATACTCGAAGAAGGCTATGACCCAAGAAAAAGCAATGACCCCGATGAGAGGCCAATTGCTACTTGTTCCAGTCTGCTGTAATCGCAGATGTCCATACCATGCGAAGGTCATGAAGATGTTGCTTAACAGCAACAGACATACGGTATATATTCCGTTCATTCGATTACTGCTTTTTCAGATATTCGTCCATGTGGGCTGCAGCACGACGTCCGTCACCCATGGCGAGGATGACTGTTGCGCCACCGCGCACGATGTCACCACCTGCGAAGATTTCCTCACGGGCAGACTGCATACCTTCATTGACAACGATCGTGTTCTTACGACCGAGTTCCAGTCCGGCAATGGATTTGGGAACCAATGGATTGGGAGATACACCTACTGCTACAATGACCTGATCGACATCAAGGGTGACAGTCTTTCCTTCTACAGCAACAGGAGAGCGGCGTCCTGAATCATCTGGTTCGCCCAACTCCATCACTTGAAGAACGGCAGCCTTGACGGCTCCCTTGTCATCGGTCAGATACTCAATAGGATTGTGGAGGGTCAGGAAGTTGATACCTTCCTCCTTGGCGTGCTTCACCTCTTCCAGACGGGCAGGCATTTCCTGTTCGCTGCGGCGATAGACGAGGGTTACGTTTCCTCCCAGTCGTTTAGCGGTTCGGCAAGAGTCCATGGCGGTGTTTCCTCCACCTACCACCAATACATTCTTACCGAAGTTGATGGGAGTGTCGGTATTGGGGTTTGCAGCATCCATGAGGTTGACACGAGTCAGGTATTCGTTGCTCGACATGATGTTGATAGCGTTTTCTCCAGGAATGCCCATGAAGTTAGGCAGTCCAGCGCCCGATCCCACGAAGATTCCCTTGAAGCCCTCCGCTTCAAGTTGTTCTACGCTGATTGTCTTTCCCACGATGACGTCGGTCTGGAAATTGACGCCCATCTTCGAGAGGTTTTCTATCTCTACATCAACGATGCGGTTGGGGAGTCGGAATTCGGGAATACCATATTTGAGTACACCGCCAATCTCGTGTAGCGCCTCAAAGACATGTACCTCATAGCCTTTCTTTACCATATCGCCAGCAAAGGAGAGTCCGGCAGGACCTGATCCTACTACGGCAATCTTTATGCCGTTGGCGGGAGCAATTTCAGGAAGACTGCTATTGCCGCTCTCGCGCTCATAATCGGCCGCGAAGCGCTCCAGATAGCCGATGGCTACTGCAGGTTCGTTCATCTTCAGGTGGATACATTTGCTCTCACACTGTTTCTCCTGTGGACATACACGTCCGCAGACAGCAGGTAGGGCAGAGGTATTTTTCAGCACCTTTGCAGCTGCAAGGAACTGTCCGCGCTCTATATTTTTAATGAACGAAGGGATGTTGATGTTTACAGGACAGCCTTCCACACAGGTGGGTTTTGCGCAGTCCAGACAGCGTTTGGCCTCGGTCATCGCCATGGTCTTGGTGAGGCCGATGTTGACCTCTTCGGTACGTGTTGTTGCACGATAGACAGGGTCAAGTTCTGGCATCTTCACGCGCTCAATCTGAGTACGCTCTTTGGGTTTCATGCTCTTGCGGAGTGCATCTCGCCATGGTGCATTGCGGTCGGTAAGCACTTCCATGGGTTCGTCGGTAGGCTCTATGTCCATCTCCACGTCGGTGTTTTTCTTCTGCTTGTCGCATTTCTTGCATGCGTTGAGGTGTTCTTCAAAGTGTTGCAGCTCTTCCTGCTCAGCCTCTTTGAAAGTACCCATGCGCTTGAACATCTCATCCCAATCAACGAGTGCACCGTCAAATTCAGGTCCGTCGATGCAGACAAACTTGGTTTTACCACCGATGCTCAGGCGACAGGCACCACACATACCTGTACCATCCACCATGATGGTATTGAGTGACACCTCGCAAGGAATATTGTGCTTCTGTGCGGTGAGGTTTGAGAATTTCATCATGATAGGAGGTCCGATGGCAAACACCTTATCGATGTGTTCCTGTTCTACGAATTTCTCAATACCAATGGTCACCACGCCTTTCTCGCCATAGCTGCCATCGTCGGTCATGATGATCACTTCGTCGCTGCTTTCACGCACTTTGTCTTCCAGGATGATGAGGTCTTTAGAGCGGCCTGCCATGACTGACAATACGCGGTTTCCGGCAGCTTTGAGTGCTTGGATGATGGGCAGCATAGGAGCCACACCGAGTCCACCTCCAGCACAGACGACGGTGCCGTAGTTTTCGATGCGTGTGGGGTTGCCCAGCGGTCCTACCACGTCGGTAATATAGTCACCCTCATTGAGCATGCAAAGCTTTTTCGATGATAGACCTACTTGCTGTACGACGAGTGTGATGGTGCCTTTGGCAATGTCGGCACCGGCAATGGTCAACGGCATGCGCTCACCATTCTCACCGATACGCACGATGACAAAGTTGCCAGCCTTACGGCTTTTGGCAATCAGGGGAGCTTCTATCTCGAAGAGAAATACCTTCTCAGAGAATTGCTCTTTCCTTACGATTTTGTTCATGATGTTGGCTTGTATTGTTTTTGTTTAGTATGAGGCCTCTGTTTAGTCGATGATGTCGAAGCCAGTGTATGGTACGAGTGCCTTTGGAATGACAATGCCCTTCTCAGTCTGATTGTTTTCGAGAATGGCAGCCACGATACGTGGGAGTGCGAGAGCCGAACCGTTGAGGGTGTGGCAGAGTTCGATCTTCTTGTTGTCGGCACGACGATAGCGGCACTTCAGACGGTTGGCCTGATAGGTATCGAAATTGGAAACTGACGATACTTCGAGCCAGCGACCCTGTGCTTCAGAGTAAACCTCGAAATCATAGCAGATGGAAGAGGTGAATGACTGGTCGCCTCCGCAGAGCAAGAGGATGCGGTAGGGAAGTTCGAGTTTTTTGAGCAGTCCCTCTACGTGATCGAGCATTTCCTTATGACTCTGTTTTGAGTGTTCGGGCTTGTCGATGCGTACGAGTTCAATTTTTGAGAACTCATGCAGTCTGTTCAGTCCACGCACGTCTTTACCATATGATCCAGCCTCGCGACGGAAGCACTCAGTGTAGGCACAGTTTTTGATAGGAAGCTGCGACTCGTCGAGAATGACATCACGGTAGATATTGGTCACGGGCACTTCGGCAGTAGGGATGAGATAGAAATCATCTACCTCGCAGTGGTACATCTGTCCCTCTTTGTCGGGCAGCTGTCCAGTTCCGTATCCAGAAGCAGCGTTGACCACGGTAGGTGGCATGACTTCGGTGTATCCGCTCTTGCGTGCCTCGTCAAGGAAGAAGTTGATGAGGGCGCGCTGCAGGCGTGCACCTTTACCAATATAAACGGGAAATCCGGCACCGGTAATCTTCACACCGAGGTCAAAGTCGATGAGGTTGTATTTCTTGGCAAGTTCCCAGTGGGGCACTTTTGCTTCATCGTTTTTGGGGTTGGCAGTCCATGTTCCTACAGTATCTGTTCCGTCGCATTCCTTCTGATTGCTCTTTACCACATGGTTGTCTTCTGCGGCTTTTCCTTCGGGCACTTCATCGTAAGGGATGTTTGGTATCTGGCAGAGCAGTTTTACCAGGGTTTCCTGTGCTTCACCCATCTGCTGTTCCAGTTGTTTAGAGGACTCTTTCATGGCAGCCACTTCTTTCTTGATGGCTTCCGCCTCTTCGCGTTTTCCTTCCTTCATCAGTTTGCCAATCTGTCCAGCCTGCTGTTTCTGTTCGCTTAGATTTTTGTCCAACTGCTGCTGGGTTTCACGGCGTTTCTTGTCCACGGCCAAGACTTCTTCGATGGCCTCGCGTGCACCTTTGAACTGTTTCTTCTCCAGTCCGCTGATGACGCGTTCTGTTTCCTCGTTGATGAGTTTAAGTGTAAGCATAATTATGTGTATTTATGATTTTTTTTCTTTTTTTGCTATGCAAAGGTAACAAAAAGTTGCGAATTGGCGAAATGATTCCACCTATTTATTTACGCATTATTTACGCGTTGCATGATGATAGAAGCCCATTTGTCGCGGTTTTTCGTACCTGTCAATGTAAGCCCGAGTTCCTTTCCACGTGCTTCAAGCAACGGAATATCTTCGGTATAGAATCCGCTGAGAATGAGTTGAGCATCTTGCTTCATGATTTGACAAAAGCGAGGCATGTCGTTGAGTAGGATGTTGCGGTTGATATTGGCAAGTACCAAATCGTAGTCGGCAGTTTTGGAGTCGAGTAGGGAGGCATCGCCACAGTAAACAGACAATTGACTGTCAACACAGTTAATGATGGCATTATGGCGTGTGTTGTCGCTACTCCATTCGTCTATGTCATAAGCGGTTACATGGCTTGCTTTGAGTTTTAGTGCAATAATACCGAGAATGCCCGTTCCGCATCCCGCGTCCATGACGCGTAAGCCTTTCATGGGCATATCGAGCATCCATTCGCAAATCATCTGGGTAGTCTCGTGGGTGCCCGTGCCGAATGCCAGTCGTGCATCTATTTCCACACTGATGTCGGCAGGTTGGGAAGGCAGGTGTCGCCCATCGTGAATCGCCAGTTTGTTGTTGCCTACGATGATAGGTTCGAAGCCTTCCTGTTCCCATTGCTCGTTCCAGTCTTTGTCTTCTGTCTTGTTTATTGTGTAAATAATATTGGTACCCATAATAGGGAAGTTGTTTACTATATCTTCGAGTGCTTGTCTATCGAGTAATGGTTGCTGTACGTAGCCCCGTATGCCGTGTTGCGTTTCTTCGAAGGATTCAAATCCTGCGTCGGCAGTAAGTGCTGCCAAAATGTCGCAAGCGTCTTGCGAGAGAGGCGATAATTGGAAATCTACTTCAAAATACTTCATCTTATTGCTTTATTTTTGTGCAAAATTACAAAAAATAGGGAAAAACCTACCCCTTCTTAGGGAAAATCCCTAAATTTGCATGATATTTGATGATAAATTTGCAATGTGAAACTATAAAAATGCAATGAGATATGAAGAAGATTATCTTAATGACAACGATTTTGGTGAGTCTCCCGATGCTCTCTATGGCACAGGATGACGATATGTATTTCGTTCCCACCAAGGAATCGAAAGCCAAAGAACTCAAATCCTACGGAATGCCCGCAGACACCTATTATACAGGTAGTAAGAAATCATCGCGCGAGTACAATCGTCGTGCATGGTCTTCTGTTGCTCCCATTGATTCGGCAGGCAATGATATTATCAATTTCTCAGCCACAGAGGGTGTCTATCCTGATTCCGCATATTCAGAAGCAGACGACTACGCTTGTACGCGTAAGATGAGTCGTTTTGACGGTTATACGCCCAGTGAAGCCTATTGGGAAGGTTACCGCGACGGAAGATGGACAGGTGTGCGTCCAGGATGGTACGATGCTTGGTACGGTTCGTGGTACAGTCCTTGGCGTTCGTCATGGTACGACCCATGGTATGATCCCTGGTACTATAGTTCTTATTGGGGATGGTATTCACCTTATTATTATTCCACTTGGTACAGTCCTTGGCATTACGGCTATTACTGGGATCGTCCCTATTGGGGTTGGGGAGGAGGAGTCCATATCTCAGGTCCTGTGCATGCCGGCAGATCGTGGAGTCGCTCAGGCTATTCACATCATAAATACGCAGGCAACACCGACAGTAATGCCAACCGCCGTGGAGGTAGTCTGGCAGGCTATCGTGGTCAGCGTAATAGTAACATAGACTACGGCACCCGCGTTCAGCGTAACAATGCACGCGATTTGGGCGGATATCGTTCACGCTCTTACAACAGTAACAGCAACAGTTCCTACAGCCGTCCGTCTTACAGCAATGGCGGTTCGTCGTTTGGCGGAAGCAGCCGTTCTGGTGGTGGACGCTCAGTAGGAGGCGGTCATAACTATGGCGGACGCCGCTGATGCGTCATCGCTATTTGGTGTGAGAGATACATATATTATCAACGAAAACAAAATACGACTATGAATATAAAAGCAATTACCGCTGTCATGCTGGCTTCTGCCGCAGCAGTTCAGATGCAGGCACAATCTGAGGTGCCAGCCGTTGGCGACTCGTATGATGCCGCAGCATTATCTACAGAAGACCTGAATGGTACAGCCCGTTATGTGGGTATGGGTGGAGCCATGGATGCGCTTGGCGCAGATATTTCCACAATCGGTACCAATCCTGCCGGTATCGGATTGTTTCGCAAGGGACAGGTGAGCACTTCGTTTGGCTTTGTCAATTTGCAGGATGCCGCCTCGTTTGCCAATGCCAACAAGACCAATGTGTCGTTTGACCAGATTGGTGTGGTGCTCAGCACCAGAACCGGTGTGAGCAGTTTTCTCAATTTTGGTTTCAACTATCACAAAAGCCGCAATTTCAATCAGATACTCACCGCTGCAGCCAAGTTGAATGGTTCGTCACAGAGTTTGCAGACCACGCTCAAGGACATGAACGGACTGCTCAATAAGAATTCGTTGGCTTATTCGCAGCTTGACGATATTTATCTGGGTAATCTGCTGCTCCAAGAAGATCCTGATACGCATGAAAAATATGTTGTGGGTTATGGAGGTGATATGTACGACTTCAACCGTGCCACCTCAGGCTACATAGGCAACTACGACATCAATATCAGTGGTAATATCAAAAACCGCCTCTATCTTGGTCTTACCATAGGTATTAGCGATGTGCACTATAAGGACTACAGCGAGTATTACGAGACTTTACAGCCAAACCAAGATCATATAGATGGTGTGCTCATCAGCGATCAGCACAATATTTCGGGAACAGGTTTCAATATCAAGGCAGGTGCCATCTTCCGTCCCATTGAAGAGTCTCCCTTCCGCATCGGTCTCTCTGTAGCTACTCCCACCTTCTATAAGCTCACCACAGAGAACTACACCACTATTGGTTCCAATGTTGATAAGTCGGCAGCCAGTGAGGATTTCCGTTTCAATACGCCATGGAAGTTTGGCATAAGCCTCGGTCATACCATCGGTAATCAGATTGCCCTTGGAGCCGTTTATGAATATGCAGACTACGGTTCGTGTGACATGCGCACCATCGACGATGCCTATTACGACTACTACGATGGCTATCATGAGAATAGCAGTAGTGAGTTTTATATGAACCAGTTGACCAAGAAGAACCTCAAAGGTGTGAGCACTATCAAACTCGGAGGTGAGTTCCGTCCTGATAAGAGTTTCGCCATTCGTTTGGGTTATAACCACGTGACTCCGATGTTTAACAAAGGTGCTGTGCGCGACCAGACCATCGACTCTCCGGGTGTCTATTATGCTTCGACCACCGACTATACGAACTGGGGTGCTACCGACCGTATCACGGCAGGTGTAGGTTTCACCTTCGACAAGTTCCGTTTAGACTTGGCTTACCAGTATAGTCAGCGCAACGGCGATTTCTATCCCTTCATGAGTTATTATTCAGCCGATTATATTGATGCCGACAATGTTCGTCAGACCGAGGTCAATGAGTGTTCACCTGTTAGTGTGAGCGATAAGCGCCATCAGGTACTCTGCACCCTCTCATACAGTTTCTGACCAATCTTTATATTCTACATAAATTTGAGAGTTGCTCCCATCGAAAGTTAAGTTCGATGGAGAGCACTGAAAAAAAACTCTCAAATTCTTTTATGTCTAAAAATAATGCTCATGTGTAGGGCGCTTTGCTCGCATATGTGCATTATTTTTTTTGTACCTTTATAGCATATTTAGAGAGATATGCTGGCCACAACAAGAAACATTCCTGTTTACCGATTATTCCGGTCTATATGGCAAGGTCGTTCCACAGAAGCACTTGCTTCGCCAAATTAATGACCTTGTAGACTTTTCTTTTGTTTACAAAGAACTTGTTTCAAGCATCTGCACAGCTTCCTCCACAGGGTTTGTCGGGAGCATCACTATTTCTCTTCATTTCTTCATGCAGAAATTTGGGCGTGAATCCCTTTTTGCTCTTCGCCACTTCTTCTGGTGTACCTGCAGAAAGCACCTCACCGCCTTTTCGTCCGCCCTCCGGACCCATGTCGATGATGTAGTCCGCTTGGCGGATGACGTCGAGGTTGTGCTCTATGACGATAACGGTATTTCCACGATCTACCAGTTTCTGTAAAACATCCATAAGGATTCTGATGTCTTCAAAATGAAGTCCCGTAGTTGGCTCGTCAAGGATATAAAGGGTTTTGCCCGTATCTTTTTTCGACAGTTCTGTGGCAAGTTTTATACGCTGGCTTTCACCTCCAGAGAGCGTTGTCGAAGGTTGTCCGAGTTTGATGTATCCCAATCCCACATCCTGTATGGTTTTGATCTTTCTCAAGATATCGGGCACATTTTCAAAGAATTCTACGGCCTGGTTGATGGTCATGTCTAAAACATCGGCAATAGACTTTCCTTTGAACCTCACTTCCAGCGTCTCCCTGTTGTATCGCTTGCCATGGCAGGTTTCACACGGTACTTGTATGTCGGGCAGAAAGTTCATTTCTATCGTTTTGTATCCGTTTCCACCACAGGTTTCACATCTTCCGCCTTTGACATTAAACGAGAAGCGTCCTGGCTTATAACCTCGGATCTGTGCTTCTGGCAGATTCACGAAGAGTGATCGTATGTCGGCAAAGACCCCCGTATATGTGGCTGGGTTTGATCGTGGCGTGCGTCCTATGGGACTCTGATCCACATTGACCACCTTGTCAATATGCTCCAGTCCTTCAATACTGTCGTAGGGCATGGGTTTTTGCAACGAACGGTAGAAATGCTGGGAGAGGATGGGGTAGAGCGTTTCGTTGATCATCGTTGATTTTCCCGAACCGCTGACTCCTGTGACGAGAATCAGGCATCCTAAAGGAAACGAAACATCGATGTTCTTGAGGTTGTTGCCTCGGCATCCTCGCAACGTCAGCAACTGGCCGTTGCCTTTTCTGTGGCGTCCTCCTTGCAACTGTTGCTCGCCTTTGAGGTATTGGGCGGTGATAGTATTGGTGTGCATCATCTCCTCAACGGTTCCCTGGAAGACCACCTCTCCGCCTTTCCTTCCTGCTTTCGGCCCAATATCCACAATATAGTCGGCATTGAGCATCATGTCGCGATCGTGCTCCACTACGATGACCGTATTGCCGAGGTCGCGCAGCTCTTTCAGCGAACGGATGAGTCTGTCGTTGTCGCGCTGGTGCAGTCCGATGCTTGGCTCGTCAAGGATATAGAGCACATTGACCAACTGTGAACCGATTTGAGTGGCAAGACGTATGCGCTGGCTTTCGCCTCCCGACAGCGTTGCTGCCTGTCTGTTGAGCGACAGGTAGTCAAGACCCACTTCAAGGAGGAAATCTATTCGTGTGCGAATTTCCTTGAGTATTTCTGTGGCAATCTGCCGTTGCTGGTCGTCCATGTGATTTTCCACCTCGTTGAGCCATTCGCGCAGTTCTACCAAGTCCATATTGGCAAGCTGCGAAATGTTTTTATCCCAGATGCGATAGGAGAGTGCTTCCTGATTGAGCTTTTGTCCTTTACATTCCGGACAGACACATTCGGCAAGAAACTGGTCCGCCCATTTCTGTCCGTTGCTGCTCTCGCCATTTTCCATCACATCATGCAGATATTTCACTACACCATCGAAATCTACGAAGTAGTCACTTGACGTATGAACCAGTTCTTTGTCGATGCGCACCGTTTCCAACGAACCGTAGAGTATTTCGTTGAGCGCATCATCGGGGATGTCCTCAATTTTTGTTTTTAGCGTACAGTCGTATTTCTTGAGGATGGCATCGATTTGCCAGAATATCATTTGGTTTTTGTATTTTCCTAATGGCACGATGGCTCCCTCGTAAATGCTCATATTGCGTTTAGGAATCACTTTACCGAGATCTATTTCATTGATGTATCCCAGACCTTTACAGCGAGGACAGGCACCTTGCGGTGAGTTGAACGAGAAGGTGTTGGGGGCGGGGTCGCTATAGGAGATTCCCGTTGTTGGACACATCAACCGGCGTGAGAAATACTTGACCGCTCCCGTGTCGTGATTCATGACCATCAGCAGACCGTCTCCTTGTTTCATGGCGATGCGGATGCTCTTCTTGAGTCGTTCGTCATCGTTGCCTTTGACAGCCAACCGGTCGATGACCACTTCGATATCGTGGGTTTTATAGCGGTCCACCTTCATGCCCCGTGTGATTTCTTTCACTTCGCCATCCACTCTGATATGGAGATAGCCCTTTCGCCGCATACTTTCAAAGAGTTCGCGGTAGTGACCCTTTCTGCCTCTTACCACAGGTGCCATGATGAGGATTTTGCAGCCGCTATAGTCTGCTGCCACCATGTCGATGACCTTCTCTTCTGTGTATTTCACCATCTCCTCGCCTGTTGCGTAACTGTAGGCTTTGCCTGCTCTGGCGAAGAGCAGACGAAGGTAGTCGTAGATTTCAGTCGTTGTACCTACGGTAGAACGGGGATTCTTGTTGGTAGTCTTTTGTTCAATGCTGATAACGGGCGACAGACCTGTTATCTTATCCACGTCAGGTCGCTCCATGCCTCCCAGGAAGTTACGGGCATAGGCAGAGAAGGTTTCAATATAGCGGCGTTGTCCTTCGGCAAAGATGGTGTCGAAGGCCAATGACGATTTACCCGATCCGCTCAGTCCGGTGATCACGGTTAGGGAGTGGCGTGGAATCTCCATGTCTATGTTTTTTAAGTTATGGACGCGAGCGCCCCATACGTTGATTTTTTCGTCGTTGTTCATCTCATTTCAGTTGATTCGTTGAATTGTCGCAGCAAGGTCACGGCTTTCTTGATGTCGTAGTCGCGACCATCGCCGCCTTTGGCCACCACACGCACAAAATAGACTCCGTCTTTCGCGGGATGTCCTCCGCTGCTACCGTCCCATCCTCCTGTGATCTCGCTCCATTCGTAGAGGCGTTGCCCTTTCCGATTGAAAATGGTGGCACGAAACGAAACGATGTTTTCATAGTTCGACTTCGCCTGATAGATGTCGTTGATGCCATCACCGTTTGGCGAGAAGGCATTGGGCATTTCCAAGCGGCTCTCCGTTGTTTCGCTGTTGTCCGTTTGTGCCCAGACGGGCAGTGAGAGAAGGAGAAAAAGTGACGTTGTCAGTGCTATTTTGAGTGTCATATACTAATATTTTTGCAAATTTACGGAAAAATGTAGATTTACCGCATCTTTTTTTGTAATTTTGTAGGCGAAAGACTAAAATATGATGGAAATGAAGAACGGAATATTACGTCAACTCCTCTTTCTTGGCCTCTTTGCCTTCATGGCAGAGACAGCCTGTGCGCAGCTTAATTCTTACCGCGAACTCCATAAAGTGAAGCGTAAGGAAACCATTTTTGGTATTGCCAAAGACAATGGGCTCACCATTGAGGAACTCATCAAGGCAAACCCGGAGATGAATACGCCAGGCTATGAATTGAAGAAAGGCGAATATATCAAAATCCCCTGGCCGTCTAATCATCCCTCGGCAGGAAATTCAGCAGGGGCAACATCAGAAATCAAGATGCCGGCTAAGCCGCAAGTACAGGACCGTGACATGACGCAGCGTGAAATACGCATCGGCATCATGTTACCCTTGCATGATATTAACGGTGATGGCAAGCGCATGACAGAATATTATAGAGGTGTACTCATGGCTTGCGATAGTTTGAGAGCAAACGGCATTTCTACTGATGTGAGAGCATGGAATGTGGCTGAAGATTCAGACATAAACAAGTTCTTGCAGGATCCCCATGCTGCCGACCGCGATTTGATTATCGGTCCGCTCTATTCTAAAATGGTGAAGCCCATGAGTGATTTCGTCAAGAAGAACGACATCCGCCTGTTGATACCGTTCTCTATCAATGCGCCGGAACTCACTACCAACAGAAATATCTATCAGGTGTTTCAGTCGCAGGATTTGCAGAATGATTCATATATCACTCATTTCCTGCAACGCTTCTCCGACTGCCATACCGTCATCATCGATTGCAACGATACCACCAGTAAGAAAGGTAATTTCACCTTCCCTCTTCGTCGTCGCCTCGAAGCCAAGCACATGACCTATAATGTGACCAATCTGAAATCGGGCGAAGAAATGTTTCGTAAATCGTTCAGCATGACCAAGCGTAATGTTGTTGTTCTGAACACAGGGCGTTCTCCACAGCTCGGTGTGGCTCTGGCACGCCTCAGCGGACTCAAGACCATATACCCGGAAATGCAGATCACGCTCTTTGGCTATACCGAATGGATGCTCTACACCCGTCATCAACTCGATAATTTCTACCGTTTCGACACCTATATCCCGGCAACGTTCTATATGAATCCCCTGTCGTCGAAGACCGATAGAATCAATCTCAAATACCGGTGGAATTTCCATGCCGATATGATGAACGCCCTTCCTCGGTTTGCCATTACGGGTTTCGACCACGCCTATTTCTTCATCAAGGGACTCCACCTCTACGGTAAGAAGTTTACCGGAGCATCGGGCATGGTAGGCTACACACCTATTCAGACACCACTTCATTTCGAGCGTCTTGGAAACGGCGGACTGCAAAACAAGAGTACACTCTTTGTACACTTCACCACAGGACGTAAAACTGAAATCATCAAGTTCTAACACCATAGGAAGGACATGAAAAAACTGAAACTGACAATAAGCGCCACGCAGAAGTGCCGATATATACTCATACTCACAGGACTGGTCATCGCCACAAGACTGTCAGCACAGGTAGGCGACTATCGTAACGAGTTTGCCATCGGTGTAAACGGTGGCATGATGATGAGTAGCGTAGGCTTCTCACCTCGCGTTCCGCAGAAACAGCTCGCTGGTTTAAGCGGCGGTATCACCCTGCGTTACACGTGCGAGAAATATTTCAAAAGCATCTGTGCCGTTGTGGCAGAAGTCAACTACGTACAAACAGGATGGAAAGAAGATATCCTCGATGTCAACGACAACCCCTGCTTCTATGCTGACGATCCCGACCATCCGCTCTACTATGAGCGCAAGATGAACTATGTGCAGATTCCTGTCATGGCACGACTGGGGTGGGGACGTGAGCGCAACGGACTGCAAGGCTTCTTCCAGTTAGGTCCGCAGGTGGGCTTCTTCCTCAACGAGAAGACCAATACCAATCTTGTGAAAGGATACGAACCGACAGAACAGCGTGCTTCCTACATCACAGCGCAAGACACGATGGCGGTGGAGAATAAGTTCGACTACGGTATCGCCGTAGGAGCCGGAATGGAATATTCACACCCCAAACTGGGACACTTCCTGCTCGAAGGCCGCTATTACTATGGACTCGGCAATATCTTTGGGAATACCAAGAGTGATTATTTCGGTAAATCCAATTTCGGACAGATCGTCGTCAAGTTAACCTATCTTTTCGACGTGTTTAAAACCAACAACTCTAAAATCAAATAAATATTTCTATGTTTAAAAACCATCCAAAAGGTCTGCTACTTGCAGCACTCAGCAACATGGGTGAGCGCTTCGGCTATTATATTATGAATGCCGTGCTCGTGCTCTTCCTCTGCTCTAAATTCGGCTTGTCTGACGAAACAAGCGGTGTGATTTACTCTTTCTTCTATGCCGGCATCTATGTGCTAAGCCTTGTGGGCGGTATCATTGCCGACCGTACACAAAACTACAAAGGCACCATCATGACTGGTCTTGTGGTGATGGCTCTGGGCTACGTCATCCTGTCTGTGCCTGTTATGGCAACCAGCAATAATGTGTCGTGGCTGCTGCCCCTGACTTGTTTGGCACTGTTCTTCATTGCCTTCGGTAACGGTCTGTTTAAAGGCAACCTTCAGGCGATCGTCGGTCAGATGTACGACAATTTTGAAGCGGAAGCTGCCAAAAAAGGCGAAGAAGCACTCCGCATCGCCAAAGGTCAGCGTGACTCTGGTTTCCAGATCTTCTATGTGTTCATCAACATTGGAGGACTCGTTGCACCTTTCGTAGCTCCCATGCTTCGCTCATGGTGGTTGCAGGTCAACAACCTCAGTTATGATGCTTCGCTGCCAGCCCTCTGCCACCAGTATATCAACAATGGTGCAGCGCTTTCGGCAGATGCCCTCAACAATCTGGGTGAATTGGTGACCAAGGTTGGAGGACAGACAGGCGGAGACCTGACAGCGTTCTGCTCTCACTATCTGAACATCTTCAACACCGGTATCCACTATTCCTTCATTGCATCGGTAGTGGCCATGCTGATTTCGCTGGTCATCTTCATCTCTTCTCGTAACATCTTCCCCACACCAGGTAAGAAAGAAGCTGTTAAGGCAGAGGAATATACCGAAGAGGAAAAACGTGAAATGGCAACAGAAATCAAGCAACGCATGTTCGCCCTCTTTGCTGTGTTGGGTATCGCCGTATTCTTCTGGTTCTCATTCCACCAGAATGGTATGTCACTCAGTCTCTTCGCACGCGACTTTGTGGTTACCGACACCATAGCTCCTGAGATATGGCAGGCAGTAAACCCATTCTTCGTTATTGCCCTCACACCGGTCATCATGTGGATTTTCGGAAGTCTGACACGTGCCGGACGCGCCATCTCTACCCCACGTAAGATAGCCTACGGTATGGGTATTGCCGGATTGGCTTATCTCTTCCTTGCCATCTATTCTATGATGCAGGGTTATCCCTCAGCCGAGGAATTCAAGATGATGGGCGACACCGCTAAGGCTACCATGAAGGCAGGACCTTGGGTTCTCATCGTCGTATATTTCTTCCTCACCGTAGCAGAACTGTTCATCTCACCACTGGGACTCTCGTTTGTTTCAAAGGTAGCCCCCAAACACTTGCAGGGTCTCTGTCAGGGCTTGTGGCTCGGTGCCACAGCCGTAGGCAACCTCCTCTTGTGGATTGGCCCGTTGATGTACAATAAGTGGCCCATATGGATGTGCTGGTCCGTATTCCTCGTGGTCTGCCTCATTTCCATGGGTGTCATGTTCGGCATGGTCAAATGGCTTGAACGCGTTACAAAATAAACGTTTTATCATCACGGCGCATCCTCATCGGGGGTGCGCCTTTTTTTTCTTATCACGCCTATGTCTATAGGAGTCCTTGTCGTTACCGTGTGGCTCACACTGGTAGAACTCAATTGCGAAAATCTCTTCGATTACGAACACGACCCAGGGAAAAACGATACCGAGTGGGTAGAAGGTGGCGTACGCCGTTGGTCGCCTCAGCGCTATTGGCTGAAACTGCGCCATATTGCCCAGGAGATCATGTCGTGCAGTAACGATACCGCATCATGGGGACTCCCTAATCTCATCGCGTTGACAGAAGTGGAAAACGACCGCGTGCTCCATGACCTCACCCGTCGGTCATTACTTCGCAATGCAGGATATCATTACCTCATGACAGAGTCCGCCGACAGTCGAGGAATTGACGTGGCACTCTTATACCAGCCATTAGTCTTCCGTCCCATCTGTTACGATTGTCTGACAGTAGAACCCATGGAAGGCATGCGTCCCACGCGCGACATCCTCTACGTCAAGGGGAAATACATCTCTGGCGACACCCTCCATGTCTTTGTTGTCCATGCCCCCAGCAAGCTGAGTGGCGCACGCTCGTCACAGTTATGGCGAAAAAGCGTATTGCAACGCATCACTACCGAGGCAACCCGCATCCAAGTGCAGTCGCCAACAGCCAAAATCATCATCACAGGCGACTTCAACGATGTTGCAGACAGTCCTGTACTCACAGCATTAGAAGCACACGGCTACCATAATATCAGCAAGGGAGTCAAGGGCAGACATGGCGTAGCGAAAGCCTCCTACCGTTATCTTGGCCATTGGCAAGGCATCGATCACATCTTTGTCAGTCCCTCGTTATTGCCCCATCTGGAATACTGTCATATCAATGACGCCCCCTTCCTTCTTGAACCAGACAAGAAGTATGGCGGTCACAAACCGTTTCGCACCTACAACGGATATCGTTTCCAAAATGGTTTCAGCGACCACCTCCCCCTTGTCGTCCGTTTCCAATTCCAACGCCATTAATGTCGCATTCCACCCGAATTTTATCACACACATTTGCACCATATCAAAATTATTTATTAATTTTGCAACATCTATTCATTAACACGAGCAGAATATGAAAAACAAATGGTTTATTTTAGTTTGTGCACTGTTGGCGATAGAAACCAGCGCCACAGCACAACTGCTGCGCACCAATGTTGCGCAGGGAGAGATTGAGGGTGTCAGCCGCAACGGCCACGCCCTGTATATGAACATTCCATACGCAGAGGCACCTATAGGCAACCTGCGCTGGAAGGCTCCCGTGCCGAAAAAAACGTGGACAGGAGTGTACAAGGCCGACAAGTGGGGCAACCGCCCCCCACAGCCAACCGACCCCAACCAGAACGGCAACGAGATTCCAATGAGTGAGGACTGCCTGTACCTGAGCGTTGAGACACCCGCAAAGTCATCTGATGAGCGCCTGCCCGTGTTTGTGATGATTCACGGCGGTGGTTTCCTCACCGGATCGTACAGCGGCACGCAGGAGAGCTTTGTCCGTGAGGGCATCGTTTATGTCAGCATTGAGTACCGCCTTGGAGCACTCGGCTTCATGAGTCATCCGGAACTCAGCAAGGAGGCAGGTGGCCTCTCCGGTAACTACGGAATACTCGACCAGATAGAAGCCCTGCGATGGGTGCACAACAACATTGCGGCCTTTGGCGGCGACCCTGAGAAGGTGACCATTGCCGGCGAGTCTGCAGGAGGTATCTCCGTGAGCATCCTCTGTGCTTCGCCGTTAACCAAGGGACTGTTCCGCGCCGCCATCTGCGAGAGCGGAAGTTCGTTTTGGCCCGTCGGTGAGAAGCGCGACGGAAATGTCGCCGTGTGTACGGTGCGTAGTGCCGAGCAGGCCGGTATCGGTTTCCAAAAGCGCCTCGGCAAGAAGAACCTCAAGCAAATGCGCAAGGTGCCGTTCCAGCAGCTCGTTGACAACACCCAGACGGATACATTCTGGCCTGTGGTTGACGGCCATGCCATCATAGACGACCAGTACAAGCTCTACGAGGCCGGACAATACAACGACGTTGACATCCTCATCGGCACCAACTCCGACGAAGGCTCCTTGTTCGCGTTCCCCATGCCCGTCGAAGCCTATCAGAAACGGGTCAAGGACATCTATGGCGACTGGGCCGACCGTCTGCTAGAGATATACCCCGCCACCAATGAACAGGAGGTCTGTTTCGCGCTGTCAGACATCTTCCGCGACGGTAGCTTTGCCTGGTGCACCTACGCCTGGGCCAATCTGCAGACCAAAACCGGTAAGGGACGTGTATATATGTACTACTTCGACCAAGACTCCGAAAACACCATCCTCCGCAGCAAAAGAGGCGGTGCCAGTCATGTTGCTGAGATGCCGTTCATCTACGGATTCAGCTTTAAGGGCGGTCGCATGACCGATACCGAGCGTCACATGCAGCAAATCATGTCGCGCTATTGGATTAACTTCACCAAGACAGGCAATCCCAACGGTGACTCGCTGCCCTATTGGACTACCTACAAACAGGACAAACCCACGGTGATGATCATCCATGAGGGTTTCCACCTCGACCGCCTGCCCAACCAGCGCCAGATGGACTTCTTTGAAGCATTTTTCAAGAGTCGCAGGAAATAGAATATGATAATATACAAAGAACCTATCAAAAAGCAAAATATGAAACATGGGGGCAGTTTTCTGTCCCCATGTTCTTTTCTTGCGAAGCAACTAAAATCCACGGATTACACGGAGTGTTTAGGTTAAAGGTTATAGGTTAAGGATTAGTGGTTAGCGTTAAGGTTAAAGGTTATAGGTTAGTGGTTAGTGTTTATGGGTTATAGTTTATAGGTTAGAGGTTATGGTTTAGTGGTTAGCGTTAAGGTTAAGGTTAGAGATTCTAGTTAAAGAAAAGATTATTCTAAAGATTTTTGTTAAGATTTCGAGCATCTCCGATGCGATCCATATTAAATTCGTCAATAGAAGCAACGTACTGTTGCGCATTTTCAGTTAGGATTTTAGTTAAAGATTTTGTTTCCGTATAATTTCCGATGATAGATTATTTCTTGCGAAGCAACAACTCATTAAAGATTTCCACCAAAGATTTCTTGCCGTAGGCAACTAAAAAAATCCGTATAAATTCCGTTTAAATTCCGATGATCCGATGATAGATTTCCGCGACATTAAAAAAAATGGCAATTTTTTTATTTTTTTCGAAACAAAAGTATATATTTGCATCAAATACGTATTTGTTGTTGAATAAAAAGTATAAAATATGACAGTGAAAGAGAAAATCATCAATACACTTAAAGAAACAGGAGTAGAGCATATAGACAAGATGCTCCAGTATATGGAAGATCATGGATTTTACACCTGCGCGGGACATAGCCATAACAAATGGACGGGAGGAACATCCCAGCATGTTTGGGCAGTATATCTTATCGCTAAAGCACTGCGAGATCAAAACAAAGACAACCCATTATATGCCAAATATGCCACAGACGAGAAATTGGCCCTTGTGTGTCTGCTCCATGACATCTGTGATATGAAAGTCAAAGTAAGGAACAGGAATGGAGAAAATGTTGAAGGTCATGGCATAAAATCATATTGGATTATGAAGAATCTCAATGTGGGCACAGAAGTAGAGCGAATAGTCGTCAGAAACCACATGCACAGAGAAGTAGTGTATCCTACCGATAATCAGCAAGAAAAAGACGAGTATAATGTTCTTCATGACTTGATAACCGACGCCGACCACAAAGCAGCAGGTATAGCCTGGAACTTCACACGCTTCAAAGATAGACGCACCCAACATCAAGGTGAATATACTAATGATAAGGGTTATCTGCGAGCAGTCGCTATGGACCGAACCGTTCAGAGCAGCAAATCTCATCTGTATATGGATGCGCACTATGAATTGAGGGAATACCACAAATACAACGAAAAACAAATCATATGGAATGGTGGAGCAGATATAATCAGCAAGCTCCATGACGATTCCAACAAAATCAAATTCGATCAGTCAAGCGACGTCATCACAGAAGCCCACAATCATTATCTAAAGACAGGTAAAAAGCCATGCCTCGTAGTAGGAGTGAGTGACGCCATACCCAAAGATCAAACAACTCGATTAAGACAAGACTGGAAAGATGAGCAAAGCATCCTTATTTGCAGTAATCTCCTCAGAACCTTCTACAAGGGTAGGGAACGTGAAAAACGTGAAAAAGATAAAAACAAATATCGTTTTGAATTCACGATGAGAGATTCTATTAAGGATCATTATCGTGCATTGCACGCTCAGGATGGTGGAATATACATGCCCGACGTAACGATGATACGTGATGGAGAGAGTAGGGGATACCCATTTGTAGAACCGTGGCTTGTCGATATATTATTTGTTCCAGGCAGGCATTTCCCCATGTGCGCTATTTTGTTCTGACACCATAGTTTATAGGTTATGGCTTAGAGTGAGTCAACGTCTGCTCTTGTACCTTTTATGATGGCTATGATAGTTCCTTGCCTGCCATGACCTGCCTTATTGGGAAAAATCGTGTAGAAGTCCTCGCACTACTGAGTCTCATCTATGCTGCAATGCTCACCGATATTATCTGATAGAAGTAGCCAGTCTGTGGCATGTTCTTTCTGTATCCAAGTCTCATTATCGCTCAGATGATGCTTGTAATAACGTCCGATGTCACTGTCCTTAATCGGAAAGAGCTTTCCCAACAGCGCTGAGGTTAGCGGTTGGCTGTCCATGATCATCTTTTAAAAAAAGACCGTATTCTACGGACACCTTCGTACCTTCAGAATTGAGAGGATACTGATTAAGAATAACATTTATGCCTTCTGTATTAAGATAGCGCCTACGCCTTACATGAAGCAGCACCTTGCGGTTGCGTATGGGATAGTCCTTGATAACTGTTGCCTCTGTAAAACCATTGGGTTTCAGACCAAGCTGTTCCTCAAGACGATTGTTACGTTCATCCAAATAGATATTGAGAATGTGACTATACAGTTTGTCTGCGAAAGTTGTACCGGGATTGGGGTCCTCTGTCATATTGACTACCTCAAACCAATCAATCATCCCTTCAGGAAGGAAGAAGCTGATGATAAAATCTCTGTCTAAACCTAAAATATTCTCTGCCATGATGCAATGGTTAGGTTTTATCATCAAATAACCATCTTCTTAACTACAAACTTTTGTACGGAAAAGAATATTTTACCATGGAAGTGTTAAACTGCCCCGTTTTTCTTCATAAATGGAAATATGTTAAGGGATGTTCTAAAAATTAACTAATTTATTTTCAGCGAAATATTTGGTTATTTCGAAAAAAAAGTTGTATCTTTGCGCTATAAAACAGATCACTACTGTCCGGTTTAAACCGGTAATTAAAGATTCTAAAATACTGACATACAAAACAAGAATTAGCGAAAAGAGCACTCGGAGGATTTGAAAATGCCTCAAATTTCATATCTTTGCAAGGTGATTCTATAATAAAAAAACTCATTATTCGTTTAAATGATATAAGATTTATAATCTGCGCCGTATTCTCATACAGCTAACACACAAATATTAAAGTATGAATAAGTATTCCCTATTCCTTTTGTCTGCCCTGACCTGTCTCAGCGCGTGCAATACAGCAGAACCTGATATTAGTATTTCTATTGATCTGCAGTCACATGAAGCGGATGTTTCGGAGAATCTATATGGCATCTTCTTTGAGGAGATCAACCACGCGGGCGAAGGCGGTTTGTATGGCGAATTGCTACAGAACCGTAGTTTTGAGGACAAGGTACTGCCCGAAGGTTATCGCATAGAGAATGGGAGCCTCGTACCTTTTGAAACAATCAATTATGGAACGGGTCGTGTCACTCCGCGCAGCTATGCTTGGCCCAAAGAAGATATCCCTGGATGGGAATTAGAACTGAAGGAAGGAGCAAAGATCACGAGTGATGTGGTGACTACGAAACCAAACTTCAGCACGGCCCCCTCATCGCTTCAGATTTGCATCGAAGAGATTGGACAAGGTGCCGCTTTGGTGAATCGTGGATTCTGGGGCATACACTACGAGCAAGGGAAACAATACAGATTACGGCTGTGGCTGCGTACCGAACTGGCGAAATCGACGGAGCCACTGACGGTCAACCTTATCGGTCAAGATTCGGAGGTGTTAGGTACGGCCTCCCTACAGATTGCCAACGACGGGCTCTGGCATGAGTACACCGCAGAAATCACATCTAACGGAGATGCTCCTGCCGGCAAGTTATCGATTGTATTACCCTCTGTGGGTCGATATTACTTCGATTATGTCTCGCTCTTTGCCAAAGATACATTCCGAGGTCGAGAGAATGGCATGCGTCGTGACGTAGCTGAGATGATAGAGAAGTTGAAGCCTGCCTTTGTGCGCTGGCCAGGCGGCTGTGTAGTGGAGGGCATCACCCTCAACAATCGCCTTGATTGGAAAAAGACGTTGGGTGATCCTGCCTCGCGTCCGGGTGAGTATGACTCATGGGGATATCGCAACTCTTACGGCATGGGATACAAGGAGTTCCTCGATTTTTGCGAGGATCTCGGCGCCAAAGGCATGTTTGTCTGCAATGTTGGCATGGCTTGTACGGGTCGAACCGGTGAGGTTTGTACAGAGTCTGAAATACAATATTATATCGACGATGTGTTCAATGCCATCGAATATGCCATAGGTGATACAACTACCACATGGGGTAGGCGTAGAGCGCACGAAGGACATCCCTCTCCCTATCCGCTGGCTTATGTAGAGATTGGGAACGAGAACTTTGGCCCTATCTATGACCATCGCTATCCTATGTTCCGTGAGGCAATTCATAACCGCTATCCACAACTGACCCTGATTAGCAATTATGGTATGGAGGGTGCCGGCAAGATTCCTACTGACGATATGATAGATCCGCATTGGTATGTCAAGCCTGAGCATTTTTTCAGCAACACAACCCAGTTCGACAATTATGACCGCCAAGCGCCTAAGGTTTATGTTGGTGAATATGCGTGCAACGACGGAGTGGGTACGGGTTGTATGTTAGCCGCTCTGAGCGAGGCGGCGTTTCTCACCAGTGTGGAACGCAATGCAGATGTGGTACGGATGGCTTCGTACGCCCCTCTGTTCGAGCACGAACATGACCGTGCCTGGCCGGTGAACTTGATCTGGATCTCGAGCGACAAGGTGGTAGGCCGCTCTTCGTATTACGTACAACAAATGTTTGCTAATAACCGTCCTTCGTATAACCTATCGACCACGGCAGATATCAAAGCCGAAAACGAACGGCAAGCATTTCTCGACCAGCCATCTTTCTTCGGTCTGGGATCCATCGATACTCAAGCTGAGTTCCGCAATGTCTGCATCACTCGAGCAGGCAAGACAACTCAACTTTCTGCATCAGATGCGACAGAAGATTGGCAACCTGTAGCCGAGGAACATCGCAAGGCAATGATCTGGAAGAACGACAAACTCTACGCGGGTGATACGGTGGAGTTTGAGGTCAACACCAAGGGTGGCAAAGAACAATTCGCGTTCTTCTTCGACCTGAAGCGCTTTGACCTGCAGGAAGGTGGACGCTTTATCACTTTCGGTACAGCCGATAATACCGCCACCTGCGTGGAGGGATTCTATGGCGAAACCAGCCGTTGGACAACCATCGCGCCTCAATCTCTACCAAGTTCTATCGCTCCCGACCAATGGCATCGAGTGCGTATCTGCTTCTTGACCGATGGCATCAAGGCCGAAGTAGATGGCGAAGAGGTGTTTGCTTATCAGACAGATATAAAGCAACGCAAGTTCTATGCTGCTGGATATAATTCTGCAACCGACGAGATAATCATCAAGCTCATCAATGCCAATGGTCGCAAATGCAAGGCACACATCGACCTGAATGGTGCTGATGTAGCAAGAAAAGGTCGTGTAATCACCCTACAATCGGCATCAGCCGAGGATGAGAACAGTTATGAGCAACCATTGCTCATTCGTCCCGTCGAAACGGAATTTGATGACTTTGGTTCTTCGTTCGATTATGAAATGCCATCTTACTCTTTGACAATTCTCAGAATAAAGAAGAAGTAACGCGATGATATGATTCATAAAATACATGCTATCTGTTGCTACTATTCGCGGCAACACTCTTCACATCATGCCACTTTTATGGTCATATGCTTTGCTTGACAAAGATAAGGACGAACTGATTATCTATGGCTGGGATAACACTTATTATCTGCATCGGAACCAGGATGCAAAGCAGGGCGTTACCAATTGGACGCTGCTCGTACACCGTGTAGTGAAACAGAATCAATCTGATTATTGGGATGTTCTAAAAACTAACTAATTTATTTTCAGCGAAATATTTGGTTATTTCGAAAAAAGTTGTATCTTTGCGCTATAAAGCAGATCACTACAGTCCGGTTAAAACCGGTAATTAAAGATTCTAAAATACTGACATACAAAACAAGAATTAGCGAAAATAGCACTCGGAGGATTTGAAAATGCCTCAAATTTCATATCTTTGCAGCCTTTAGCAAAATGAAAGTAAAAAGGCACAAAGATGAACAAAGGCAAATATGTGTTCCGCCAGATGTGCGAGTCCCTTCCTCGCGATTCGTTTGAGTGGTATGTCAAGAAATATAAGGGCAATGCCCGTATAAGAACTTTCTCTTGCTATCAGCATCTCCTTGTGATGATACTTGGTCAGCTGTGGCAGTGTAGAAGTCTGGGAGTTTTAGTGAATGTCTTGAATTCACTAGGCAGCGCTCTTTATCAGATAGGCATTGGCAAGCGTGTCAGCAAGAGTACAATCTCTGATGCCAACAGCAATCGTGATTGCCGCATCTTTGAAGAGATGGCCAACTTGATGATCAAGATTGCAAGAGGCAAGCGTCAGGGTAAATGCTCTGACAAATTCCTTGATGACAAGGAAGTCTATGCATTTGACTCTTCGACCATCTCTTTAAGTCTTGGACTTTTCAAGTGGAGCAAGCTACATCATGACAAGGGTGGCATCAAGATGCATACCTTGTATGAGGTAAAGACAGACATCCCATCGATGGTATATATATCGGATGCAAGTCTTCATGATTCAAAGGCAATGCCGATGATTTACTATGAATCAGGCGCATATTATGTCTTTGATCGCGCATATATGGCGTTGTTCAATTTTTTCGCCATCCATCAAGTAGGAGCCTACTTCGTGGTTCGTGAGAAACGAAACATGCGTTTCAAAGTTGTGGAAGACAAGTATTACAACAACCCGAAATCCGGGATACTTGCCGACCAACTGATTGAGTTTACGGGATACCTTACCCATAAGCGTTATCCCGAGGTTCTCCGCAGGGTCGTGTTCTATGATGTCGAAGGCTCTCGCCGATTTGTCTTTTACACGAATAACCTGTCGGTAACTGCTGAAGCAATCGCTCTCCTTTATAAATATAGATGGAGAGTAGAATTGTTCTTCAAGTGGATCAAACAGCACTTACATGTCAAAGAGTTTTATGGGAACTCTGAGAATGCTGTCAAGATCCAGATATACTATGCCATCATCATGTCCTGCCTGGTTGCTATCATTGAGCATGACATGCAGCTCAATATGAATATCTACTCGGTTATCCAGATTCTGAGTGCATCGGCAGTAACCAAGACTCCTTTGGCTGAACTATTCTAAAATAGCAAAATGTCAGCTAAGGAGGAGGCTGATGAGGGTGTACAGTACCTAATTGAGTTTTAACCGGACAGTAGTGAAAACAGATAGATTCATGCAGAAACCTACCATATATCGCAAACCGATGGGCGAAAACCTGTTTGAGAAGAGTTCACAGTTCGAGCTCTCTCCGAGATGGGTAATCCCCTTGAACGACTTTCTTCACTTGTTGACTTCGAGAAGTTCCGTCCTGCCTTGGAGGACGTACTGGTCAAGAAGGAATGCAAGAGCCTAGCTGGTCGTCCACAGATAGATGTTGTCTTGATGTTCAAAATCATATTTCTACAGAGGTATTATGGTTTGGGGGATCATCAGATACAGTATCAGATAATCGACCGTACCAGTTTTCGTCAATTTTTGGGTATTCAAACTGTTGACGAGATTCCTGACGAAAAGACAGTCTGGGCGACACGCGAGAAACTGAGTGAGGCTGGAACATTCGACCAGTTATTCTCAGATTTCCGCAAGTTCCTGGATGAAAAAGGACTTTCGTTCAACGAGGGCAAAATTATTGATGCCACCTTTGTTGAAGCTCCCAAACAGCGCAATACCAAAGAAGAGAACAAGCAAATCAAGGAAGGCAAAGGCAAGGATCTTTGGAATCCAGAGGATGGGGACAACGAAAAGGAACAAAAGAGCAAGAAGGCAAAGAAGTCTCATAAGGACATCGATGCTCGTTGGACCAAGAAACGCGGTGAAAATCACTATGGTTACAAGAATCATGTGAAAGCCGATAAGAGGACGAAGTTAATCGAACGTTATCATACGACCGATGCAAGTGTCCATGATTCCCAAGTCATTGAACCTCTCATTGACAAGGAAAAAGACAAGGGGCAAGACCTGTTCCTTGACGCAGGATATGAGTCTCAAGAGGAAGTGGTGACATCTTGCGGAATGATACCCGTCATCTGTGAGAAAGGCCACCGAAACCATCCCTTGACAGAAGAGCAGAAAAGCAACAACAGAATCAAATCCAAGTCACGCTGTCTGATCGAGCACATCTTCGGATTCATAGAAGGTGCGATGACCGGATCTCTGGTCAGAAGCATCGGAATGATGAGGGCTGCCGCCAACTCAGCTTTGACCTGTCTCGTATATAACATCTTCCGTTATGAACAGCTCTGCCGCTGCCAACCTCAATTGGTCGAGAAAGCAGCTATGAACGTGATAGGATAACTGTGTCCTAACCTCAAATTTCGTCAGAAATCAATATGTCAATGAACGTAGATACATAATATAATGAGTAACCTGCCACCTCTTCGGAGGTGAACAGTTCCAATTGGCAATCCAAGAGGAACTGCATAAACTCAAATATACTAATTTATAGAACTACCCTTAAGTCATTTTTATAAATTAATGTGTAAAAATCAAGAAAAACATATGCACAAAATGAACGAAATTCATTAAAATCGTCGATTTTTGCATCTTTTTAGTGACTTTTGTCTTTATTCTGTGAGGAATTTTATAATTTTGTAGTATTAATCTAAAGACGGTATCGAAATGGTGTACCAATTCGTCACAACCTCCATTAGAGATGCTAATGAAAACTGCAAAACTGCTGGAAGTGGATTTGAATGATCTCGTTAGATTTGAAGAACTTGAAAAAAAACAATTAGAACTAAAGAATAAAAAATACCCGCTAGTGGGGATGTGTTAGACGGAAATGAGAAATATATCACAAAATAAACTGCTCGACTACATTGAGCATGAGGAAATCGCCTTCCAGTTTGGCGATGGACTGATGTGTATCACCCATCCCGATGGAGATTATGGGGATGACGATTTGGCCCAATGCATGGCAAACGATATTGAGGATATGAAGAATTTCATAGCCCATAGTCACAGCATTAGTATTGTTTGCAAGGAAGATGTTGCAAGCGAGAATGACGAACTTGGTTTTAATGAGTTTGCAGATTGGTCAAAAGATACGGATTTGCTGATTCTGGTTGATAATGGCCTGCTACTTTGCCTGCCTGCCACAGACACACGCGATGTCGTCTTTAACGAAGCATAACACGACTGACTGATAATATGGCGAAACGAAAGATCAAGATAGGGCTTGTGGATGCCGATCTGCTTTGTAACGGGACTCGGCATCCTAACCTTGTGCTGATGAAAATCGCCGGATTCCTGAATGACAACGGCATTGACTTCAAACTGATTATTGATCAAGATGAAGACATTACGCCCTACAAGCTCATTTATATCTCTTGCGTATTCACCTTCACCCAGATGCCAATGTTCTACAAGAACGCCACTCCAGCCCAGAAGCGCAAGTTCCGCAGAGGAGGCACGGGGTTCTACGCCAACGAGCTGAATGTAAATAAATATCGCTACCTGCGCGAGAAGGATATGAACCAATTGGAGAATGATGAGTACCTCAATCAATATCCCAATCATCGAGGAGGCTATCGCACTCATGGTATTGACCTTGCCCATCAGATGCCATACTACCATCTTTACGATGAGTTCGTAGACCGTAAGGTTGCACAGGGTTTTAAGCGCGATAAATACAAGGACTACCAGCAGTACAGCATTGGGTTCCTGACACGAGGATGCATCCGTCACTGCCCCTTTTGTATCAACAAACTTGAGGACAAAATCTTCCCCTATTCCGACCTCGAATGGTTCCTTGATAATGAACGTGATGAGCATGGCCACCTTGTACGTCCCTATATCTACCTCTGGGATGACAACTTCCTTGCTGCAGACCCTGCCGTATGGCAAGCACGCCTGCAGCAGCTGATTGATTCAGGTCGTCCCTTCCAGTTCCGTCAGGGCCTTGATGAACGAATGTTGGCTGAGAGTCCTCATGGCGAGAAGATGGCCGAGATGCTATCCCATACTAAATACCACGGCGACTTTATCTTTGCCTTCGACAACTGGCGCGACCGTCCGAAGATTGAGAAGGCGCTGAAGATCTGGAAGCACTACAACCCCAAGAAGGGAACCAAGTTCTACCTCTTCTGCGGATTCAAGCAGACTGCGGACAACAGGGAAAAATTCTATCATGACATATGGGAAATCTTCCACCGCATCCGAGTGCTTATGCAATATGGCTGTGTGGGTTATATCATGCGTCATGAGGACTACAAGAAATCTCCCATCCCCAATATCTACATACAGATTGCCAGATGGTGCAACCAACAGGCTTTCTACAAGAAAATGTCATTTTGGGAGTACACTTACCGCAATCAAACTTTCTGGGAGCAAGGAGCTGGTTTTGAGGTTACAAGGCCAATAGGGCCATACGAAGAATTCTTAAGGGATTATGAAACGGGGTATTATGATAGAGAAGATTCACGAGGAAAAGTGAGAAAAATCTCTAGACCTCTACAAACATTCCTTGATGTTTTAGATATGTTCTCCGAGCATCGTGAGGAGCTACTCGAGATGTTTAACTATAAAATGTCAGAGCTTAAAAACCCTAAACTTTGGGAGTAATTAATTATAAGAATATGCCTATAATAAGTCATGACTATAAAAACCTAAATAATTTGGAAACCATCATCAAACATAATGATGGAACACCATTATATGGGGAGATTGAAATGTATCGCCGAATATGGAAAGACTGCGAGAACAGCAATCTTACTTGGCATTTTTGGCATGATTTGCGCTTACCTATTGGCAACAGCAAACAATCCGAAATACAGATTGACTTTTTCCTAGTCTGCGTAAAGGGAGCACTTGTAGTTGAAGTTAAAGGCGGGAATGTAGGAATCCATAACGGGCAATTCTTTTTCACCAAAGGAGATGGTATGACAATGGACAGGTCGCCATTCCAACAAGCAGAAGACTACAAATATGCTTTGATGAATAATAAAATCATTAATAGCAACCAAATCTTTATAGATACTGTATGTGCATTCCCCCATACAAAGATGGCTCATACCAATCAACTTCCCAAATTAGATCTTGGTTACAAACTATGGTCTGCCCTTCAGCAAGAAACTGATTCTGATTCTTTTGTGGATTTCTGTTTGTCGGTTTTGACTATTGACAAAGAAAGAAAACACTGGTACGCAGAAGATTTGAAGATAGGAGAAGTTGAAATAGCAATTAATTGTTTAGTTGCCAATATCAAACCAGACTATAATTATTCAGAGACCAGCTATCAAAGTATCCTTGATTGGCTTAATATCCAGAATCTTGATACGTTTAAGAGCTTAGAAAAGAACAACCGTATTATCATTGAAGGCGGTCCAGGTACGGGTAAAACAACTATAGCAAAAGCGTTTATTCGTAGATATAAGTCACTAAGAGGTGTGTATCTGTGTTGGAATAACTTGCTAGCTGCTACCGTTCGAAACCAGCTACTAAAAGTCGGATTAGATAATTGTGAAGTATACCAATTTATATCTTTCATTTCTAAACTTGACCCAGATCACAAATTCGTTTCTTATGAAGATTTCCAAGAAGATACTTCGTTACTTCTTGATAAAATGAAACTTCTATTTGTCCAGCTACGAGATTCCAAAGACTTTATGCCATATGATTATATTGTCATTGATGAAGCACAAGACATTTTTGACAAGGGTGCAGCAGAAGTTCTTAATTCGCTCACATCAATAAACGGAAATGGCCTCGGAACAGGTAAATACCTTGTGTTCTTTGATACAGAGCAAGGCTATAGGAAGGACATTAGAGAATTGGATAGTTATGCAGAAGACATTTCACGATTTGGTACTCATTTCGTTCTGAATGAAAATAAGCGAGTTCCTAACAATAAGCAAATTGTTGACGAGGCAAATAGAATCTTGGAGAGTGATGATGGAACTCAGGCCTTGGCAATAATCAAGGATATCGAGGAAAGGAATGACCCGGCCATCAAAATTCATCACTATCAGGGTTCAAATGAATTGGTTAAGCATATAAAAACTCTTTTGTCCGATTTGAAAGGTGGGAAAAAGAATTGGAGAGAGTATATTATATTAACAGACTCTCATAACAAGCAATTATACGAGCGTCTTTCTGATATAGAACTAATAAAGGAACTAAAACCCGATAATATTAAATATGAAGAAGATAGGCTTTGCATAACAACAATCTTGTCCTATAAAGGCCTTGAAACAAAGCATGTGGTATTAGTGGTAAACAATCGGGAAGAGATTGACAAGTTTGAACTATATGTTGGTATGACGCGTGCAATGTTTGATCTTGAAATTTTACTTCTCGACAAAGTTAACTCATCATATTGATATCAGTACCTATGACAGTAGAATTTGAGAATATTGCCAACCAATCATCTGCAGAGGTCGATTCTATCATCAGTGCGATGGTTCATACACAAAAAGAATCGGCACGTCGATTCATTAATGTGATGAACTGCATTGTGGATTATTATATGAACCGGAAGCCAGAAGATGATGAAATTTGTTTTCCCATTATCTATATGCCACATGCACCAGAATGGGCTCGCGAAGTGTGGTTAAAATTTCTTATTCTAAAATTATCTTTATATTACAACTATGATAATAGAGATATTCTCAAGAAAAGAGCTGCTTCAATGCGAAACATCGTGCTTCGAACCAAAGAAGACGAAAAACACATGAAACAGTACGCTGTACCATGTGCAAAATACATCCGTGAAACATTGAGTAGTTTAACAGATAATTATTCTGGAGAGGAAGGGCACAAGAACATGATAATTTGCGGCGAAGGAGATCTGCAAGTTTCTAGGGTTGATAAACATAAATTTATCTCGGAGTTCTATGGTGAATCCGACACCATTTTTACCGAAAAGAACTTGATTATGTGTCATAATCTCGATGCTGACAATATACGAGACCAGTTAAGGGAACATAAAAGAGACGATGAGTATGTTATGGTAGATAACGTTTTTGTGTTCTATACGAATAACGACAAAGTAAATTCATTAGAAAAAAGTTCTCTGGAGCGCTGGAATACGGCATACAAGATGGGAGTAAAGAATTGTTTCATCTTTGCTTTCTCGAAAAAACCGTTTCATCTTCGTCATTCTATAAGCAAAGGAATCGGTTTCTGTCGGAAATTCCCAATGTTAAGTGAAAAAGATTTCTACCAATACCCTCATTATATTACTTTCGACGAGGACGAGAGCAATTTTATGTTTGGCACGAACAATTCATATGAACATATTTTTATCCCAGATGATCAGTTACTATTTTCTGATGTTCTTGGTGCTTTACTTGACGAATCGGAATACAGAATTCAAGAGCGCAACCGTTTTTCTTTATGCTTAAGTGATGAGCTTGTGTCTCTATATTCTAGTTATCTACACAAATCCTTTCCTGATTATAATGACGAGGACTATCAAATGTCAATAGAATGGCAATTAGAAAGAGCGTCCAAAGCAATTAAACCGATTATTCACAATTGTATTATCAAGGAAAAATTGATAAGGAGCAAAACCCGTGAAGAGTTTGGGAAAAAACTAAAAATAGCAATCGTATTGGACAAGAGCATTGATTCGTCTATGAAAAAGGCGTTAACTGCTTGCCTACAACAATATTCTCCAAGATTGGAAGTAAAATATTACGACTACTCTGCTTTAAAGCCAATAAATGGGAATAATGCGATTAAGGAGAAACGTGTTATTGTTCTGCAATATCGCCCGCATTATGTTAGAGAATCATATGCAAAGTTCCCAAATTCTTTTGACCCAATACCTGTACGTAAAGACCAATTTATACATGACATTATTCAAGGAGTAGCGTTTAATGATATGTATGAATGGGATAAATACGACTACGAAAAATATAAAGCAGAAGTTTTAGACTCAGAACTAAGAAACGCTCTTTGGGGTAAACTGGCCCGTCCTGTTAAGCCTTCTGTAAGAAGAACTAAGGGTGAATACGAATTTAGTGATGAACGCAGCACGTCACGAGCAATTATCTATGTCAAAGGAGAGTTTGATGATGGCAGCAAATTCAATATCCCAGAGACAGACTTTGTAATCTATGAAACAGAAAATGGTATATCTCAAATTGCTCGGCTATCTGAGATAAAGAAAAAAGGGATACTCCAAGACATTAGAAGACTGCAGAAATTGGATGATGTCGCGAACGAACTTAAGTCTTTTATAGATTCACAATCAGAAAAAGATGATATCCATGAAAAGGTAATTCGGGAATCTCAGTACAAATTAGGAAAAATTACTGCTGAAGAACGTGATTCGTCGATTCTTTTGTGGAAGATTCTTCTTTCCAAGAAGATTGAAGAAGAGGGGCTTGATAATGCATATGATTCTGTCATGAAGGGTTTAAAAGAGTCAAGTAGAATACAAAAGAACCAATTCTGTCACTGGGCCGATTTGGATTCAAACATGATTCTTCCTTTGCAAAAGGTTTGTCAACAGAAGCTCTTTGAGTATTTAGGGTTTGGACTAATTTCCCCGTATCTTGCAATCATGAGGAGTAAGAAGGCTGCTACAAAGAACGGCACAAGGAGATTCAATAGTATGATGAATCAATTTCTTCAAGACACGTTGTTAGCTGAAGCAGACGAAGATTTGTTCGATGAATATAAAGATAGCAATATAAATGATCTACTAAACCTCCGCAATGTTGGCGACTTTGCGACTTTGCAATCATTACTTCGCAATGAAATAAAAATGAATAACGTCGTAACTATAGCATGATATGAATAACTTAATTGATATTAAAAGGGAATCTTTGGAGTCTTTCATCCGAGAACAAATGATAGGCCCCAATGGGTGTAGAGGGCGTTTTTCCATTGAAATGGAAAAAGGTCAATCATTCGCTGGAGAGGTGATAAACACTACCCCTGGTTCAATTTATAGTACGGCAGTACTCTTTCCATCCAGGGTTCAGGGTATGTTGGCTTCCCAAAATTCTTCAAGTGAAGCTGATATTGATGATGAAACTGTGTCAACCAATGGTCAGGAAGATGACGATGAACTACTGCGTAGTGATAGCAACGAACAGAATGGAGACTTAGGAAACGAAGTAGATGACGAGGATGTTTATTCGTTAAGCAGAAGATTCCCCAATACAGTAGGAATCTCATGTTGCTTGGTACCTGAAGCAAGTTTATCAAAAGATGTGGAGATAATGGTATCGGGAAGGTATTACACCAAAATTGTTCGCAGTGACAAGCAAAGAGTTCAAGTTTTAGTAAATGACCATCTTACTCAGTTTGAGCAGTTCTTTACTGAAAATCCTATTCTTCACCAATATTTCATCTATAATGAGGGTAAACTCAAAACACATCCAATCCCTAGCAAAAATGTATCTCAGGTTAGAGACATGCTTCGCACGATGAATATGAATTGTGCAGCAAAGTTAGCTATTATTGATGGTGAGACAGACCCAATTTTTACTCAGATTCCTCACAATTACAGATTTTTACTTTCGTATCGTGAGGTCCTTTTCAATAAACATCTTAATCATATTCATTATGAGAAAGACAGTGATGACCATGAGATAGCATCGTATCTCACCGATGAAGAAAAGCAGCGGGTTCTTAATCAGCTTGAAAAAGTTGAAATGTATGAAACCTTTCTTTCATATTTTGATAACCTTATAGAACTATATGATCATAAAGGCTTTGGTTTTTGGCAGTCTCATGATTTTAGCACTACTATAAACCTAGATGGGATTAAGGCGGAAAATAGTAATGTATCTAAACAGATATTTAGGCCAAAAGACAATGATTCATTAAACCAATTCTTCTCCGTAGATTTAGGGGAAGGTAAAAAAGTTGCATTGTCCGCTTGGTTGCAGGTTACAAGAAACAGCAAGGATAATACGGATCGAAAGCAATATTTGAAGGTCTTGATAGTGAATGATTCAACACCATTCCGCGAATCTCCCAAAAACTATTTCTCTATTGTTAACGAAGAGGTGAACAAACTGTGTTTTTTCGGAATCCATATTGATCTTAAGAGTAGATTCTTGTGTCCATATCATGAAGGTAATACATATAAAGATGTAAAGAGAGACGAAGACAAATTGAATTTCCTTTATCGTTCCATTAATGACTACGGAGTGGGGCATCTCTGTTCTGTTGATTGGGAAAAGGACTCTGATGGAAATATTTCTCACATCTGGTCTGAATTTATTCCATCTTTCGAAACACCAGACATTGAGCCTGTTCCCAGAAAAAAATATAGTAAATATATTAAAAATGGGAACATGATAATTCCCCAACCATATTTAACAGATGATAGATGTCTTCAGTTTAAGTACTTATCTACTTTTTCTGAGGCAAAAGATTCTGAGATAATTTTAGGACTTAAGGACTTCATAGGTTTATATGAGGATTGGATTGTTCAGAATGAAGCGCGCATTACTGACGCTAAAGACAGAGTGTTTGCATTAGATAATCTTTCAAAATGTAAAGGTGACATGCAACGCATGAAAGATAATGTTGACAAGATTCTATCGAACAACAAGGAGAACATGCTCTGTTTCAGGTTGATGAATTCTGCCATGTTTATGCAGCTTTGGCATAATAAGAAGGATAACCAGAAAGTAATCATTAATGATGACCCTAATTTGAATGAAGAGTTTTATAAACAGGCTCCTGATAATATATTCCCATCTTCGCCACATGCCGCATGGCGACCATTCCAGTTGGCTTTTATCCTGTTAAACTTGGATGGCATCATCAATCATCCAGAAGATTACGGCTGGACAAAGCGTAATGACTTAGTCGACTTGGTTTGGTTCCCAACAGGTGGTGGTAAGACTGAAGCCTATCTTGGAATCATTGCACTATGCATTATCTACCGCCGAAAAACATATGGTGAACAAGGATACGGAGTTGCTGCAATAATGAGATATACGCTCCGCCTGTTAACTACTCAACAGTTTCAGAGGGCATTACGTCTTATTTTGGCATTGGAACAAATGCGTAGATGGGGCAAGAAAAAGGAACAATTCGACTTAGGAACAAAGCCTATCTCGATAGGTTTATATGTGGGGGCCAATTCTCTGCCTAACAAAGTTGATGGCAAGAATGGTTTGGATGATGAGTCCCTAAAATGGAATAACCGAGAGGACGGTGAAAATAAGACAAAGATACCTTTAGATAGATGCCCTTGGTGTGGTTCAAAACTGAAGTATTCACCAAAGAAGAAGTCATATTTTTGCTCGAATGTAAACGATTCATGTACATTTTCTGACGAGCTACCTGTACGCCTTTGCGATGAACATATCTACAAGGAACCACCAACACTATTGTTCGGTACTGTCGACAAGTTTGCTGCAATCGCGCATAGAGTCTCAACAAAACGGAATGAAGAGAACAAAGATTCTCGCCGAATATTCGGTCAAGGCATTAATTGCCTTCCACCTGACCTTATTATCCAAGATGAGTTGCATTTATTGTTAGGTCCTTTGGGGTCGGCTGTGAGTCTTTTTGAATGTGCTATAGACCAATTATGTACACGAGAGGATGGAACAAGACCAAAAATTATTTCCTCTACTGCCACGACGCGCAATACAGATTTACAGATTCGTGCCTTGTATGATAGGGATTTAAATATCTTCCCCCATAATGGAGTAGACTATGACGATTCCTTCTTTGCTTTTTACAAGAGAGAGAAGATAGATGGTCAGGAGAAATACATTTCGAAACGAAAATACATTGGGATTATGCCTACTGGTAGAACGCAAATGACAACACAGATGCGTCTTGCTGCCATATTACTAGTACATAGAGCAATTTTTGAGAAAGATCACTCACAGGATTCAGGTTTTGAATTTGCCGCCAACAACTACTGCTCCATTATATCCTACTTCAATAGTTTGAAAGAGGTTGGTAAGACGGATGCATTGTTCTATACAGAGTATTCAAAGTATGTGCGTCGCTTATTTAAGCGTGTTATGCCATTTGGAAATCTGTTAGAGTGTTTTTATTCAATGAACGAACTTAGTGAAGCAGAGTTATCTGGACGTTTAACAGGTGCAGAAGTGAATGAAAAGTTTTCAGAGGTAGGACAGGATTGGAACATAGAGAAGCGACTTCCTCATAAAGAAAATGGGGAATGGGTAAAAGGGAATACGCCTCCAGACTACATTTTGGCTACTAACATGATCTCTGTTGGTTTGGATGTAAGCAGGTTTAACACCATCATCATGAACTCCATGCCGAGAAATATAGCCGAATACATTCAGGCAAGTTCCCGTGTTGCTCGTGAACAGAAAGGGCTGGTACTTACGTTGCACAATCCTTTCCGTTCTAGAGATGTTTCTCACTACGAAAAATTTAGGGAGTTTCATGAAAAGCTGTATTTTTATGTTGAGCCTATTTCGATAACGCCGTTCTCAAAGAAGTCTGTTGACAAATACCTTGCATTGTACTTAGCGGCCATAGTAAGACATTCCTATGATAAGCTTGCAGACCGCAATAGTGCAAGTAAAATCAACGAAAGTAATCTAAGCGTTCAAATCAAGGAAATGGTGGCCGATTATTTCAACCAACGATATGAAAGGATGCAAAGACCTGAGATTAGTCAGTTAGAAAAAGGTCTTCTCACACCAGAGCTGAGAGACAATATTGTTCGGTTTGTCGATGAAGCGATTAGTCAGTGGGAAACTAAGGCTAATGAAGAAGAAGGCTTGGTGTATAATTCCTCTCAATATCAGAATACTGCGTCATTGTTCAGCATCCCAGCAGGATATGACGAATCCAATGGAGATAATCTGTGGATAGTACCTCAGTCGCTCCGTATTGTTGAACCAGAAGCAGTGCTTCATATAAGAATAGGAAACGATGGAAATTAAGACGACAAGACAATTCAATCAAGGCATTGGAAAGTATAAAGTCCTTTCGTCCAATGCAGGTGTAGGCTCTATTGTAGCAACTAAATGGGGCGGGTTTGTAATGCCACTAACATCTTCTAAATGGGGCAGTGTGTCTGCTGTTTCTGAGTATTTGAAAAGACATAGCACAGAATTGCTCGATGCGACCAAAATATCAGAAGAGACAGGCGTTGAGATCATTGATGATAACCGGTTTGTAGGGTTTCTTCGTGCGACAGAAGGTATGACACATCTGCGTTGTCTGGTCGCTATCCCACATATTTCCCTTGATGCTTACAACAATTGTAATGTTGACGAGCATCCCGTTAATATAAGATACAAAGAACTTCACCCTGGTAGCAGAGGATTGGAAGGAAGTACGTTCACGATTCCTGCAATTGTTTTTCCCCGCTGGTTCTTTTCTCGTACAAAAAAGTACTTCAAACCTGTAGAAGAATGGATTAGGATTTGGAAAGAAAAGGGTTGCAATGGCGGAGATCTCAGATATTTTGCCCCACCACGTGACCCATATACAAAAACTGGCCGAAAATTATACGATCCAAAATTACAAGAAGGAAAGAATAAGGTTCATGAACTGTTAGAACAAGCTTCTATGGTTTTAATCTGTCCCAATGGACATATCTCTGACATACCTTGGCAACAATACTTCTCGGCAATGCTTAAAGAGGGAAAGCGGGTGACAGAAGAGGGGTTCGATTTATTTAACTATGAAAGCGATCCATGTCCAGAAAACAATAAAGGTGAGCATGAATTGCAATGGTTGGAGAACCGTAGTCATACAGAGAGCTTTGGTATGCTTAAATGCAAATGCTGTGGCAAGTCCGTTAGCCTAGAAGGTATCATGAACTTACAACCATTGTGCCCTGGAGACAAGCCATGGGAGGGAACCAATCAGCATGATTATGCCGCATGTATGCAGAAAAACAAGCGCTCGACTATGAAGTGGGCCTTGGTAACAAGTAATAGTGTTTACTATGCGGAGAATTTTAGTAGTCTATACATCCCTAACGAATATAGGTCAGGAGCAAATGTGCTGGACGAAAAAATGCAGAAGGTACTGGCACTAATGACAGACAAATGGTTTGACAAGTATGTAAAGAAACATACTGGTGCAACAAAGCAGGATTACTTGAAACTTTGCTACAAGGATGACTTTGACAGTATTGTTGACTATGTCATTTCCAAGGCAGACGACAGCGACTATGAACTGTCGGACGAGGAAGCACAGAAAGTAATCAATGCTTTTGGTGGTGATGGCGACAAAGAACAATCTGGTGATGTTCGCGAACAATACAGATATGAAGAGTTTGAAGTATTTCAAAATAATGATAAATCTTTAAAAGATAATGACAAGTTGATATTCAACGACATTGTGTTGCCAGAGCCCCTTCGTCTTTTTTTTCACAAGATACAACAAGTCAGTACACTCGCTGTGAGCAATACGCAAATAAACTTCTCTCGCGTAAGTATGCCACAGCCGGAATTGAAGGATGACGGTACCATAGACTATCCCAATAGAATGAAAATTTTCAGCGAAGCGCCTGAAGATGTTCTGACGATGCCTGCCGTCCAGAGTTTTGGCGAAGGTCTTTTCTTTAGCTTCAATGAAGAAACCATGTCGACATGGATGAAAGAACATGAGGATTTTTTTAGAAAACACTATAAGGGGATGAACGAGCATGATGACACATTTGACAGCATCTATCGAGAAATGAAACTTGGAGGTATTGCCAGATTCCTTGTGCTACATACATTCTCACATGTATTGATGAAAGAATTGGAATTTTCGTGTGGCTATCCGACAGCAAGCCTAAGCGAACGCCTATATTTCTCAGACAGAATGTGTGGTGTACTGATTTACACTACCGATGGCGCAGAAGGAAGTATGGGCGGATTGGTCTGGCAAGGTCAACCAAACTTGATAGAAGACATCATCCGCAAGGCGATGGAAAGAGCATTAAACTGTGCTTCTGACCCAATTTGCTGGGAGAATGATGACCAGTTGAATTATGCCGCATGTTTCTCATGTGCTATGGTTTCTGAAACGTCGTGTGAGAAACGGAATGTCGGGCTTGACAGAAGGATTTTAGTAGATTCTGAGTTTGGGTATTTTAATAAACTGGTTCTGTAAATGACGAAGGTTATGAAAAAGATAATCATTACTATTATGTCTGTAGTGCTATTGCTTGCATGTGGTAATAATAAGACACGCCAAACGGAGTCGGTTATCTACGCTGGTCAGTCTAATAGTGACCTATCGGAACCTGACACTATTACATCTTCCGTTCAGGAGGAAATGCTTGAGGTTTAAGATAAAAGCAGGGGGACACTTGCCAACTATTAACTCCGCGAAAGCTTTGCAGTGTATGTGCGATTAGCTTTTCAAAAACTGTAATACTGTAACTGTAACGCAAAAATGAAGTCTGAGGTTTGAAGTCTGAAGTTTGAAGGCTGAAGGCTGAGGGACTGGTCTTTATCATCCTACGAAAATCCTCCGTGTGGTCCGTGGATTTTTTAGTTGCCTACGGCAAGAAATCTTTGGAGGAAATATTTTTTTAAGATGTTGCTTCGCAAGAAATATTTTAGGGATTCGCAGATTATCTCCCTAACAAAATCTTTTGATATACCACAAGAAACTGTTAGACTCTGACAGGTTCCAACAGCTTCATTATAGATTCATTCAATATCAAATCCCAGGTCTCGCACAAGTTGCTTGACAACATTGACTTTGACGGTTGAAACATCCTCTTTATCATAGAGAAGAAGAAAAATTACATGGCCGTTTTCTACATCTACCCCAATTCGGGATAAAATAGCGATTAGTTGCATGTGAAGACAGATACGT
>SAMEA104315426__coassemble_291_pt1 | contig 41511 bp, 32 predicted proteins | sample SAMEA104315426__metabat2_low_PE_024 | metagenome-assembled genome bin SAMEA104315426 (sample SAMEA104315426) | gut metagenome | biome: Monkey gut; feature: monkey-associated habitat; material: faeces | place: China | collected 2013 | reverse complement strand
CTAAAGTTCACTTTTTGGTTATGCCGAGGCAAAAATGACTCGACCATAGGTCAAGTCATCCCGAAGCCGAGAGCCGAGCTGAAAATATAATGAAAGGACTCATGCAACCGCTATTCTAAAGAATCGTTAAAACAAAGGAAAATATCGAAGAATAAGAAGATACTTTCTACTAACTGGAACGAAACGTCTATCACATTTTTATATATCAGATATTCTGTCTAATTTTGCAACGTGAAAATACAACACAAGTAATCATAGGCATATATATTAATTAAGGTATGAAAAGGACAACACTAATGGTAACGGCAATAGCTATAGCGCTATCGGCCAGCGCCCAGAAAAAATGGACGCTGACTGAGTGTATAGACTATGCGTTACAGAACAACATTACCCTACAACAGGCGAAATTGCAAAAACAATCGGCTACGGAGGAACGCAAACAGGCTAAAGCGGCACTACTGCCATCGCTGTCGGCATCAACAAACCAATCATTTGGCTACAGACCGTGGCTGGAAAATGGTGTCGCTACCGTGACAAACGGTACGGTAAACTCGAAGGTCAACAAGACCTATTATAATGGAAGCTATGGCATCAACGCACAATGGACGGTATGGAACGGAAACCAAAACCGGAATCAAGTGAAACTCGGCGAGGTTAGCGAACAACAGGCCGAACTGCAAACCGAAACGACCGCTAACAATATTCAAGAGCGGATTGCTCAGCTCTATGTGCAGATCCTATATATGAACGAAGCCGTGGAGGTCAATAAACAAAGTCTCGAAACTAGTAAAAGGAACGAGCAACGTGGTAAAGAAATGGTTGAGGTGGGTAAAATGGCAAAGGCTGACCTCGCACAACTCACAGCACAACGGGCTGCCGACGAATATACCATCGTAGAGGCTGAGAGCAATATCGCTAACTATAAGCTACAGTTGAAGCAACTACTGGAACTCACAGGAGATGAGGCTTTTGACATCGAAATGCTAACAGCAGGCGACGAACAGGCTTTAGCTGAAATTCCTGCTCTATCTACGGTCTATGAGACAGCTCTGGGCGGAAGACCGGAAATCAAGAATGCACAACTGGGATTGAAACAAAGCGACATACAGATGAATATCGCCAAGGCTGGTGCCATGCCTACCATCAGCATCAACGGAGGTGTGGGCACCAGTACGGCATCAATGAGCTCTCAAAACTGGGACAAGCAGATTAAAACAAATTTCGATGCTTCGGTGGGTGCTTCTGTTAGCGTACCGCTCTTCGATAACAGAAAGACAAAAACAGCTGTCAATAAGGCACGTATCCAACGGGAACAGGCTCAACTGGAACTGCTCGACCAACAGAAGCAACTCTATGCCACCATCGAAGGCTACTGGCTCGACGCTGAAACAAACCAACAGAAATTCAAAACGGCATTGACTACCGTTGAGAGTGAACAGGCAAGCTATGACTTGCTCGAAGAGCAGTTTCGGCTCGGTCTCAAAAACATCGTTGAACTGATGACTGGAAAAGACCGGTTGCTCTCGTCACAACAAAATAAATTGCAGGCGAAATACACCACCATCCTCAACCGTCAGTTACTCCGCTTCTACCAAGGCGAGAAAATGACATTATAACATAAACAACATATCTAACAGAAACATAATACCACAACAATATGAATATCAAGAAAATAGGTATAGCAGCTGCTGCTATAGTACTCATCGCCATAGTGGCTTTCTTGCTGACAGGCAACAAAAAGGAACAGAAAGTAACATACACAACCGCAAAGGTGGAACGCCAGAATATTGAGAATACCGTCACAGCAACTGGTACCATAGAACCTGTGACTTCTGTTACCGTGGGTACTCAGGTTAGCGGTATCGTCTCTAAACTCTATGTGGATTACAACTCGGTGGTGAAAAAAGGACAGGTCATCGCTGAACTCGATAAGACCAACCTCATCAGCGAACTGAATACCGCTAAGGCTAACCTGTCGAGTGCACAGAGCACGCTGAACTACGAAAAGACTAACTTCGGAAGATACAAAACCTTGTATCAGAAGGGACTGGTTAGTGCGGATGACTATGAGAATGCGCGTCTTTCCTATGACAAGGCTCGACAGCAGGTGGTTTCAGCTAAAGAGAATGTACAGAAGGCACAAACCAACCTGGGCTATGCCACGATCACCTCACCTATTGATGGTGTGGTGCTGTCCAAATCGGTAGAAGAGGGACAGACCGTTGCGGCATCATTCAATACACCTGAACTGTTCACTATTGCCAAAGACTTGACCGACATGCGCGTGATTGCCGATATCGACGAGGCTGACATAGGTGGTGTAAAAGAGGGACAACGCGTGACATTCACAGTGGATGCCTTCCCCGATGACTTGTTTGAAGGTGAAGTGACTCAGGTTCGCCAACAGGCTACTACTGAGAGTAATGTCGTGACTTACGAAGTGGTGATCTCGGCACCAAACAAAGATCTGAAACTGAAACCGGGACTGACTGCCAATGTCACTATCTTCACACTGGAGAAGAAAAATGTTACGGCTGTACCTGCCAAGGCATTACGCTTTACACCCAACGAAACCCTGTTGCAAGAAGGACAGACCATTGCAGATTGCAAGGGTGATCACAAGGTGTGGACACTCGAAAATAATGTCTTCAAGGCTCATGCCGTTGAGATTGGTACAACCAACGGTACTACAACAGAGATTTCCGGTGGCATCAAAGAGGGTACTGAGGTTTTGATTGATTTCAATATCATGGGTGGTAACGAGGCTGAAGGCCAAGACCAGCAGGCAAGGAATCCCTTCATGCCTAAACCACGCGACAACAAGAAAAACAACCAGAAGAAGTAAGTACTATGGCTGAAGAGAAAAGAAAAACAGTCATCGAACTGCAGAATGTGAAACGCTACTTCCAGGTAGGAAGTGAGACGGTGAAGGCACTAAGGGGTGTCTCCTTCAAAATCTATGAGGGCGAGTTTGTCACCATTCAGGGCACATCGGGTTCTGGAAAATCTACACTCCTCAACCAGTTGGGATGTCTCGACACACCTACCAGTGGAGAATACTTCCTTGACGGAGTGGCTGTACGCACCATGTCGAAGACGGAACGGGCACACTTGCGCAACAACAAGATTGGTTTTGTATTTCAAAACTACAACCTGTTGGCTAAGACAACGGCTGTAGAGAATGTTGAACTGCCGCTCATGTACAACAACAAGTATAATGCAGCACAACGTCGTGAGGCTGCCGTTAAAGCCCTGCAGGCTGTAGGACTGGGCGACCGTCTGGACCATAAGTCTAATCAGATGTCGGGTGGTCAGATGCAACGTGTGGCAATTGCCAGGGCTCTTGTCAACGACCCTGCCGTACTTTTAGCTGACGAAGCTACGGGTAACCTTGATACGCGTACATCGTTTGAGATGCTCGTGCTCTTCCAAGAACTCTACCGACAGGGACATACCATCATCTTCGTGACCCATAATCCGGAAATTGCGGAGTATTCTAGTCGTAACATCAACCTCCGTGACGGTAAGATACGTGAAGATACCATCAACACCAATATCAAGTCGGCGGCAGAAGCACTCGCTGCATTACCGAAACCGCAAGACGATTAAACTCACATACTATATATTGAACCCATCAGATTATGAACATACTCAATCTTTTCAAAGTCAGTATCAGGGCTGTCGCCAACAACAAGATGCGATCCTTCCTCTCCATGCTTGGCATCATCATCGGAGTGGCAGCGGTCATCATCATGATGTCTATCGGACAGGGATCTAAAGAGAGTATCCGTGCGGAACTCTCTACCATGGGCACCAACCTGATCAATATCCGACCGGGGGCTGATATGCGTGGCGGCGTACGCCAGGACCCGTCAAGCATGCAAACCTTGAAGATGGCTGACTATGAACGCATCATGCGCGAGAAAAAATATGTGACGAATGTTTCTCCTGAGGTCACAGCAAGCGGACAGGCTATCTATGGCAACAGCAATACCAATACTACGGTATATGGAGAAAGTCCGGAATACCTCGACATCAAGCAATGGACCATAGAACAGGGCGACTGCTTTACACAGGAGGATATCAAAAAGGCGGCTAAGGTGTGTGTCGTTGGTACTACCATCGTCAAGGAACTCTATGGAGAGGGGGCTGATGTCATCGGCAAGACTATCCGCTTCAAATCCATACCGATGCGCATCATCGGCGTACTGAAGTCGAAAGGCTACAACAACTGGGGTATGGACCAGGACAACGTCATCATCGCTCCCTATTCTACCGTCATGAAACGCATCGCGGCACAGACGTGGTTCTCCAGCATTGTGTGTTCGGCAATTACCGAAGAACTGAGCGATGCGGCCATCGAAGAACTCACACAGATTCTTCGAGACAACCACAAACTGAAAGGTGATGCTGCCGATGATTTCACCATCCGTTCACAGGCTGAGATGATGGAGACCATGTCATCCACCATGGATACCGTGACCATCATCCTCGTGGTGGCTGCTGCCTTCTCACTCCTTGTGGCTGGTATCGGTATCATGAATATCATGCTGGTCAGCGTGACCGAACGCACCAAGGAGATTGGATTGCGTATGGCTGTTGGAGCCACAGGACCGGTCATCTCATTGCAGTTCTTGATAGAATCCGTACTCATCTCTGTAACAGGTGGACTACTCGGCATACTCGTAGGATGCTCGGCAAGCGAATTTATCGTACCGATGTTCAATATGCCGTCAAGTGTTCCTGCATGGAGCATCTACGTATCATTCTTTGTCTGTGTCTGCATCGGTGTACTCTTCGGATACATTCCGGCACAGAAGGCTGCTAATATGGACCCAATAGAAGCTATTCGACATGAATAAACGTTTAGAGATTCTCATCCACATCGCCATCTGGATTGTTATCATCCTTTTACCGCTGATGTTCATGAATCATGGCAGAGGCATGTCCGTCAGTCAGTTTATGCTGACCACAACGGTACCGCTGACATTCATGGCAGTGTTCTATATCGATTACCTATGGCTCACCCCAAGGTATTTCGTAACAGGACACCGCACGCAGTTCTTTGTGACCAATACCTTCATCGTCATCGTGCTCGGCATTGCCCTTCACCTCTGGATGAGTCTGTCACACGACATGCTGGGACACAACCACAGGGAACCGCCGTTGATATTGACCATTGCTTTTGTCATACGCGACATTGTCAACCTCGTCATTGCGGCGGCAATTGCCACCCTACTCCATCTCGCCTTGCAGTGGCAGACAGCAGAAGAGGCACGAAAAGAAGCTGAACTGAGCAATCTTCGCTCACAGATCAATCCTCATTTCCTGCTCAACACGCTCAACAACATCTATGCGCTGACTGCTATCAATACCCAGAAGGCACAGGAGGCGATACAAGATCTCTCTAAGATGTTACGACACATTCTCTATGACTATCAGCGATCGGAGATAGAACTGCGCGATGAGGTGGAGTTCCTAAAAAACTATATCCGACTCATGAAACTGCGTCAGGGGCCGTCGGTAGAAGTCAATACCTCGTTTCATATCACCAACGAACAACAGAAAGTGGCTCCAATGATCTTCATCTCACTGGTGGAGAACGCCTTCAAGCATGGAGTAAAACCTGCCGTTCCCTGTACCATCAATATTACCATCCAAGCCAATGACAAACAAATCGTCTGCGACATCGTCAACTCCAACCACCCCAAGACTTCTACTGACAGGAGTGGACACGGCGTGGGACTCGAGCTTGTAAGACGACGATTGGAACTGGCTTATAAAGGACGCTATGAATGGACGCATGGCGTTAACGATAATCAAAAAATGTATCATTCTACCATTACAATTAAATTATGAACATCACTTGTGCTATCATCGACGATGAACCGTTGGCAATTGAACTCCTGAAGAGTTATGCCGAAAAGACACCATTTCTCGAACTACAAGGTTCGTATGGAAGCGCTATCGAGGCTATGAAGGTGCTACGCGACAATCCTGTTGACCTGCTCTTCCTCGATATCCAGATGCCAGAACTGTCAGGCATAGAATTTGCCAGAATCGTTCCTAAAACAACAAAAATCATTTTCACCACCGCTTTCCAACAGTATGCCCTGGATGGCTATAAGGTTAAGGCACTCGACTATCTGCTCAAGCCCATTGCCTACGAAGACTTCCTGGTTGCTGCCAACAAAGCGCTGGAATGGTTCAGGGTATTCCGCAAACAAGAGACTTATATGCGCGACCGCTTTATCTTTGTCAAGAGCGATTATAAATTGGTACGCATTGACCTCGACAACATCCTGTATGTTGAAGGACTCAAAGACTATGTCCGCTTCTATCTCGACGACGGTAGGAAAATCATGTCACTCATGAACATGAAGAAACTCGAAGAGTTCCTTCCCAGACCGGAGTTCCAGCGCACACACCGCTCCTATATCGTGCACATGAGCAAGGCGGAATCTATCGACCGCTTCCGTATCGTCTTCGGCAAGGAGTTTATCCCCGTATCTGAATCCTACAAAGACAACGTCCAACAGTATCTCGATGCGCATACGCTGGCATAAGATGCACAGCACGATTGCCATCGGGCATACCAACAAAAACGCAGGCTCCCAACAAAGGAGTCTGCGTTTTTTATAGCGTAATAATTAGATTGTTACATATTCATACCACCGTCAATCTGAATCACCTGACCTGATACATAGCTTGACATATCAGAAGCCAGGAACAGACAAACATTAGCAATATCTTCTACCTGTCCGCCACGACGGAGAGGAATCTTCTTCATCCAGTCCTTACGAATCTCTTCTGGCAGTTGTGCTGTCATGGCAGTCTCAATGAAACCAGGAGCTACGGCATTGGCACGTACACCCTTAGGACCGAGTTCCTGAGCAATAGACTTAGCCAAACCTATCATACCTGCTTTAGAAGCAGAGTAGTTACACTGGCCTGCATTACCGTGTACACCTACCACACTCGACATATTGATGATAGAACCCTTACGCTGGCGCAACATGATAGGAGCGCAGGCATGAATGAAGTTGAAAGCTGATTTCAGATTGACATTCAATACTGCATCCCACTGGGCCTCTGTCATACGGAGCATCAGACCATCCTTGGTGATACCGGCATTGTTCACCAGTACATCAATAGAACCGAAATCCTCCTTGATTTTGTTGACCACAGCCTCTGTCTCTGCAAAGTCAGCAGCATTTCCTGCATAGGCATTACATTTCACGCCAAGAGCCTCAATTTCCTTGCGGGTAGCCTCAAGGCCTGCAGCCATATCATCGTTGAGTACAAGATCAGTAAATGCAATGTTAGCGCCTTCCTGGGCAAATTTCATAGCAACGGCTTTGCCGATACCACGTGCTGCACCTGTAATGAGGGCAGTCTTTCCTGTTAATAATCCCATAATGTGTTTATTTGTTTATGTTATATGTTTTATTGTTAGTGTTACTATTCCTGTTCTTTCATCGGTCACTGTTCTTCTTGAAGTTTCCCAATGCGCCATACACAAATTTGGCAACCTGAGGTTTGGTGGCTTCTTCTGTCATTCCATGGGCAATACGACCATAGATATAAGGCACTTCCAGTCCCTTGATACAATAGTGGGTGATGTCAGCTACAAGATCTACGTTGTCTATGTCAAACTCGCCTGCCTCCTTGCCCTCTGTATATACCTTACGGAACAATTCCACTTCTGCATCATCAAAGTTCTTACGCACCTTCTCCACCATCCATATATTACGGAAAAACTCAGCACGTAGATTACCGTTACGCACCACCGTCTCACGGATCATACTCAGATGGGTGTATATCAATTCTATCACCTTATCTTGTGGACGGATACGCTTAGCAGCTACCTCATCCAATTTATCAGACAGGCGCTCCAGTTCGCACTCAATGACAGCAAAATAAATATCTTCCTTGGATTTAAAATAGGTATATAGCGTGCGACGTCCTTTGCCAGAGGCAATGGCAATGTCGTTCATCGTCGTGTTTTCCATTCCGTTTTTGGCAAACAACTGACGGGCTACATCTACTAATTTTTGTCGCGTCTTTGATATTGACATAGTATGACTCCTCCTATTTTTCTATTGCACATGCGTGCATACGTGTGCAAAAGTACACATTTCTTTTCTATTGTGCAAACAATTTCCGTTATTTTGTTCTATTTGGAGGAAAATCAAAAAATTATCGCATAAAAATTTGGTATTCTCAAAAATAGTTTGTACCTTTGCACCCGCAATTAAGAAATACAGCGGAGTGGAGCAGTTGGTAGCTCGCCAGGCTCATAACCTGGAGGTCGCATGTTCGAGTCCTGCCTCCGCAACTAATGAAATCGCAACATTCTGATAATCAGCTGTTGCGATTTTTTATATTCACGGAGTGTTTTGGTTAGAGGTTAGATTAGTGATTAGTGTTTAGAGATCTGGTTGAAGATTTTCTTTAAGATTATCGTTAAGATTTCGAGCCTGTAAGGCGATCCCCAAAAAATCCCTTCCCAAAAGCGAGGTACTCGAGCGCATTCTAGTAAGGATTTTCTTTAAAGATTTTATTTTCATCCTACGAGGTTGTTACTCATAATAATTTCTGGCCACAGGCCATTCTTTAACAAAGATTTCCTCCAAGATTTCTTGCGAAGCAACTCCCAAAAACATCCTCGGATCACACAGAGGACACGGATGTTTGTTAAAGATTCTTCTCAAGATTTTATTTTAGATTTCGAGTCGAAGGCGATCCCTCAACAAATCCCTCCATGAAGCGAGGTACTCGAGCGCATTTTGTTTAGGATTTTCTTTAAAGATTATAGTTTCTTGGTTATTGAATTATTTCTGGCCTCCGGCCATTCTTTAACAAAGATTTCCTCCAAAGATTTCTTGCGAAGCAACCCCAAACCATCCGTATAAATTCCGTTTAAATTGGCTACGCCTTTGTTTTCTCGCCACGGCATAATTAAAGCGAGCTTTATTCTGCTCATGGCTTAACGAAAACAATCCGATGATCCGTGCCCTCCGTGTGCTCCGTGGATAAAATTCCGATGATCCGTGTCCTCATGCAACAATCAAGGTTAAAAAAACAAAATTCATAGCCATTCCTTGCATCATTTCATTTTTTTGTTTTAACTTTGTGCTATTAGAAACAATAACTAACAATATAAACAATATAAATGAATTATGGAAAACAACACTGAGTTGATCGCCCAATGCGAAGCACGGGCAAAAGAATGGCTCTCACCAGCCTTTGATGAAGAGACACGCAAAGCAGTACAGGCCATGCTCGACAATGCCGACAAGACCGACCTTATCGACGCCTTCTACCAGAACCTCGAATTCGGAACAGGAGGACTCAGAGGCATCATGGGAGCAGGAACCAACCGCATGAACAAATATATCGTAGGCATGGCCACACAAGGTTTTGCCAACTATATCCTCAAAGCATTCCCCAACCGCAACGATCTCGCCGTAGTAGTAGGCCACGACTGCCGTAACAACGGACGTATGTTTGCAGAAACCGTAGCAGACATCTTCTCTGCCAACGGCATCAAGGTATATCTCTTCGAGAGCCTGCGCCCCACACCAGAGATCTCCTTCGCCATCCGTCAGCTCCATTGTCAGGCAGGTGTCAACGTCACTGCCTCTCACAACCCACGTGAGTACAATGGCTATAAAGCCTATTGGGATGATGGAGCACAGGTATTGGCACCCCACGACAAAGGTATCATCGATGAAGTCAATAAAGTCACCATCAACGATGTGAAGTTTGAAGGCAACAAAGACCTCATCGAGATTATCGGTGGAGAAATGGACTGGGACTACCTCCAGGCAGTCAAAGAGGCCATGGTAGATCAGGATGTCATCCTGCGCAACAAAGACCTCAATATCGTCTATTCGCCCATGCACGGCACAGGCCGCGTCATCATTCCCGAAGCACTGCGCTCATGGGGATTCCAAAACATCCACGTCGTACCCGAACAGATGGTCATCGACGGCAATTTCCCCACTGTAGTATCACCCAACCCCGAGAATCCTGAAGCCATGACACTCGGTATGAAACTCGGAACACGCCTCAATGCCGACCTCGTCATAGCTTCCGACCCCGATGCCGACCGTCTCGCCATTGTCTGCCGCAATGCCAAGGGCGAATGGGAAATCCTCAACGGTAACCAAACCTGCATGATGTTCTGCTGGTATATCATCGCCAACAAGAAGAAGCTCGGTCAACTCAAGGGCAACGAGTTCCTCGTCAAGACCATCGTCACCACAGAAGTTATTGCCGAGATAGCCAAGAAGAACGGTGTAGAACTGCGTGACTGCTATACAGGCTTCAAATGGATTGCCAACGAGATTAGAATCTCAGAAGGCAAACAGAAGTATATCGGTGGTGGTGAAGAATCATTCGGATTCCTCCCCTTCGACAAGGTACGCGACAAAGACTCCCCCGCCTCTATCTGCCTCATCTGCGAGATAGCAGCATGGGCAAAAGACAACGGCAAGACCCTCTATGACCTCCTCATGGACATCTATGCCGAATACGGATTCTCTCGCGAGTTCACCGTCAATGTAGTACGTCCAGGAAAGACAGGAGCCGACGAGATCAAACAGATGATGGCAGACTTCCGTGCCAATCCCCCACAGGTATTGGGTGGTGCCAAGGTAGTGCTGTGGAAAGACTACCAGTCACTCGAAGCCAAGCATGCCGACGGCACAGTAGAGAAGCTCAACATGCCCGCCACCTCTAATGTACTCCAGTGGTTCTGTGAAGACGGCACCAAGGTCAGCGTACGTCCTTCAGGTACCGAACCCAAGATCAAGTTCTACCTTGAAATCAAAGATGCCTCATTCAAGTGTGCAGGTTGCTATGAGCGTTGCACCAAAGCAGCCGACCAGCGCATTGAAGCCATCAAAAAAGATTTGAAACTCGACTAACCCTCCCCCACTTCCACAGGAAGATACCACGCCACCCTGTTCTCACCGAACCCAGGGTGGCGTTTTCATTGTCAGATGTTAGTGTTTAGTTTATAGGTTATGGGGGATGGGTTATGGGGGATGGGTTATGGGTTAGAGGTTAGTGTTTAGAGTTTAGAGATTCTATTTTAAGATTTTCTTTAAGATTATAGTTAGGATGTCGAGCCTGTAAGGCGATCCCCAAACAAATTCCTCCCCATAAAGCAACGTACTGTTGCGCATTTTAGTAAGGATTATAGTTAAAGATTATGTTTGTGGAGGCTGAGTAATAGATCATTTCTTGCGAAGCAACATCTTAAAAAAGATTTCCTCCAAAGATTTCTTGCGCTCGCGCAACCAAAAAATATCCGTTTAACATCCGTCTAAATTTCGATGATCCGATGATCCGTGCCCTCCGTGTCTTCCGTGGATTATAGTTTAAGATTCTCTTTAAGATTATAGTTAAGATTTACACCATAGGTTATTTTTGTCGTGTCTCAGCATAGTGAAAGCGCGCTCTCACTCTGTCTTCGCTACTCCAAAAATTCGAGCATCTTAGATACGATCCATAAAAAAAATCCTTCCCAGAAGCGAGATATTCGAGCGCATTCTAGTCAGGATTTTATTTAAAGATTATAGTGGAATTGAATATTTTTCTTGTGTAAGCAACATCTTAAAGAAGATTTTCCCCCCAAGATTTACCTATGGTTTGTTTTGTCGTGACTCAGCATAGTGAAACCGAACGTTTTCGTTAAGCCAAATGAGCAGAATTAAGCTTTCCGATTAAGTGAGCGAAAAATCAAGCTCGCTTGAAGTTTTCCGAACGTGAGGAAAGTCAACGAAGTTAAGTTAACTTAAACTCTGCCATGGCGAGAAAAGGTGCCATAAAATGGAGCTCTCACTCTGTCTTCGCTACTCCAAAACATCTTGCCTTTAGGCAACTAAAAAAACATCCGTATTAATTCCGTTTAAATTCCGATGATCCGTGTGCGAGAGATTCAATCAACTATCCCTACCCTTCCATGAGACAACTTCAAGAGATCAGGAATATCATAGTATCGCAATACCCCAGGAATGACATTCGACATCATATCATACTGCACAGGCTGCTGAATATAGCTACGCCACGACTTCAACGTCTTGGTCAACCTGGCACCCGACAATCGTTCGTCAAGCACAGCAACATGCATCACCACAACAGCATTCATTCCGTCAGCCTTCACCAAGATCTTCCGCCCTTTCAGTTTCTCATCTGCAGAACAGAAGTTAAGAATGGTGTATAAATCCTGCACACGCTGCCCCATGAGAGGTTTACCGGCATGCAAGGCAGTAACCGCCGAACGATACTGAGTATTCCAGTACTTTGAGAGATTATACTCAAAGATATCACAGGTCTCACCAAAGCCACGCAAGTCGGCATAAACATCAATAGTACCATCAGACACCACATCGCGCCGATCAGTCTCAGCCAGCAAACTAGTCTTACCAGCATCAGCAAGATGAATACAAATCTTTGACTGTTGATTAGCCGATGATGGGATTCTTACGACGACAGGAACAGGAAACTCACCGTCACAGTCAAGCTGATAACGATATTCCTCCATGTCACGCAGCGATTCATGACGAGTCTCTGTAGAAGACCACCTATCGTTAAGTTTGGTAATCCCCAACAGTTTCAGAATACCCGCCTTCACCTGGTCTGCTGATTGCGAACAAAACGCCTGACGCTGTTCAGACAACCTGTCCATTTGTGCATCACACTCTTGCATAGCACTCAGCGCATCCTTATATTCCAAGTTCACCTGTCCCGACTTCGTGCAAAGCATATCATCACCTCGCCAGTAAGTATAAGGTTTCACCTCACCCTGGGCATCATCCAATAAAGCCTTACGGAAGAAGCTCACCATCTTATCCTGACTACACTTCGGAATGGCATGCCCGTCATCCGTATAAAACTGCTCAACGGCATCAGGGGCACCCAACACACTATAGCATCGCTTCACCTCCTCATAACCACGCAAAGCCCCCCAATGGTCAACGAAGTCAAAACGTCCATCGAGTATCAGGAAAGGCTTAGGCGCATTCATCATGGCCATATCAGCAATCTCAATATGATCACGCCCTTCACCTGGAATCCACTGACAACCATCACTTGGACCTTGTATTTCCAGCGTTCTCTCACGTGATGAGAAGAACAACCCCACACAGGAAGCCTTGATTCGATCATCAAGTGCAGCAAGATATGACGACTGAGTACCGCCTCCAGAGAAACCATAACATCCGATTCGATCCCCGTCAATCTCCTTACGACTTAAAAGATAGTCTATAGCACGACTGTTATCAAAACACTCCTGTGCGGCAAGACTACTGCCCAGCAACAAGAATCCCGGAGCAATGAGTGTATGCTCGGTAGTCACACCACGAGTAAGATTCTTACCGTTTCTATCTATTGTTTGCTGACGCTCACCTTGTGAAAAGGGATCGACCACCATGGCAGCAATGCCATTGACAGCCAACTGCTCCGCACTACCCGATCCCTGCCCCTTGCCGTCAAGACCATGACCACACATCTCGATACACGCAGGAATCTTACCTTGCATCTTTTCGGGCAGATAGAGATGAGCCGTGACATAACGACCGGGAGTACTCTGAAAAACAATCTTCTCCACCACAAAACCATTACCTTTCAACACACCCACCACCTTGGCATTGAGTTTGCCGCGCAAAGGCATCTCACCCGCCAGTTCACAAAAGCGACTGCGCAACTGACTCACATATTGCTGCATGGCATCCTTCGACAAACAAGCCTTTTCAAAGGCCTGTTGTCGTTCGTAGTTCTGAGTATGTACAGCCAGCATCTCATAATTATAGAAAGAGGTAGCTGTTTTAAACTTCAAAGCTTGATAAGGCTGTTGAGCCATGGCCACCACACCTGCAAATACAGTAGCAACTGATAAAAGACATCTATTTCGCTGCATAATTTTCATACTGTCATTAAATTCAATATCTTGTTATTTACATCTTGACAACAATCTCCATATCACCCTCACCGGCATTGAAGGTAAGACAATGCGTCGTCTCGTCGTAGGTCCAACCATCCACATATTTATCGGCAACAGTGACAAGCCTTGGTTTCTTGTCCAGATAAACACTCACACTGTAATCGTGCGATACAGGCTTATAGTTACCCTTAGGAGATGTAATCTTTAACGTCCACTCGTTTGGTGCCAGTCTGCTCTCCATCTTGGTGATGGCATAGACACCCTTCTGATAATCCAGCGATTTGCCGTCATCCTCATACAGTTCATATACCGAATACTCCGACGGATAGATCAGCAACGAGATATTCGTGTTAGGACGCTCATCAACATACTGCATAGCCTCCTGTCGGGGAATAATAGCCCCACGGCGAATGAAGATAGGCATCATCTCAATAGGTGTGAGGAATGATTTATACTGACGACCGCTGATACGCTCACCCGTCCAGAAGTCAAGCCAGTCGCCACCAGGGAAATATACAGGACGTGAAAGCGCATTCTTCACTGTCACCGGACAAACCATCATGTCCCGTCCAAACATATATTGGTCAGAGATATGATAGGTGTTGACATCCTGCAGATGATCATAGAACAAAGGCGTCATCAAAGGACGGCTTGTTTTGTACATATCCCAGGCACTGGTATAGATGTAGGGCAGCAAGGTATAACGCAACGAGTCATACTGAATAAAGATCTTCTGAGCCTCCTCCCCATAGGTCCATGGCGCATGATAACGAGGATGATCCATGCCAAAGAGAATAGAAACAGGAGAGAACATACCCATCTGAACCCAACGCAGATACAGGTCGGTGTCATAGGCAGAATACTGTTCGAAGCCACCCATGCAATGACTCCAATAGCCAACGCCTGAGAGTCCTATGTTTAGTCCGCCACGAATGATGGGTTCAAACCACTGCCACTCCGATCCCCAGTCGCCAGCCCAGATAAACGGATAACGCTGAATACCGGCATATCCTTCACGGGTGTGGTCAAAGCCACGCTGTCCATTGAGTTGGGCAAACTTCTCATAGGAAGCCTTAGCGTAAGCTATAGGGAAAAGATTATGAGCAGCTTGATGTTCTATCGTAGCATCCGCATAATTCAGTGCGCTGCCCACATCCGTTTTGAAGAACTTAACCCCCAAGTCAGTCACTTTCGACGCCGCATTCTTCCACCACCAATCTACTGCCTTATTATCAAAGAAGTTAATGATAGCATTGGTACCGCCATCCTGTATGGTGAGTCCCTTCTTCTGTGCAGTAGTCAGCAAAGTGTTACGCGTGCCATTATCTACCAACGAACGGATATGCAGGCCAAACATCGCCACATGATTCTTATAGGCATGGTCAATCATCCCCTTAGGGTCCTTAAACTGATTCTGAAACTCGAAAGTGCATCCCCCGTTACCCAGTTTTGTAAAGATACGCCAAGTAGAGTCAAGCCACATCATGTCAAACGGGATCTTCTCCTGACGCAGTCGGTCTATCAGTTGAACCACATAGGTATCGTTGGCTTTACTCTCATGATGCCAGGTACCGCCACTGTACGAACCGATATGCAGCCCGTAGGCAGCCCGAGGCATAAGGGGTGCAGCTCCCGTCAACTGCTGATAGCTATGAATCAGCGTTTCGAGTTGTTCACCATAAATAACGTAATAGTCATTGTCTCCTCCAGGAGCCGAAAAACTGTATTTATCGTTGCAGGTCCATCCCATGTCCCAGTCGTTAGGCACAGCAGTATGGAAAAACACAGCATATCCCTTGTTACTCAACATCAAAGGCACAGGACAGTAGTTAGCCCTCAGGATATCCTTTCCACCTACCGCAGGTTTCCTACCACTTCCCAGTTCCACATTGAGATGCACACGCTGTCCCCGCTGATCGATGCGATCCATACGCTCACCAAAGCCAAAGAAATGCTCATCAGGATTCATCTTCACCACGTTATAGACACTATCCTTGCACCCCGAAGCCAGTTCGTCATAGAACACCCTTCCCGAAGCATCAGCCACCTGTATGCGCCAAGGCATCTCCTGAATATTCACTTGCAGCTTACTGGTCTTAATCTGTTTCCCGTCAACGCTGAAAGCCACCTGCGGAAAGTCATAGTTCACAACCATCCATTTCTCATTTTCAGGCATCTGTTGCGTAGCCACCTTAGTCACTCGAAACATGTTATCCGAACACATCTCAATACGCATCTTCCCCTCCTGCGAGGTATAGACCACGCTATTGCCATCCACCTGTTGTGCATACCCCGCTTTAGCAAAGGCACACAACATCACCATTGTGAGTTTAAGTTTTAAGTTTTTCATCTCCGTTTTTTGTAGTTTGTTATAGAGTTTCAAGTAGATTCATCCATCAATGATAGTAATATGCCGGCAAAGATATATAATTTCCACCTCACCACCAAATTTTCCCATCATTTTTTATGCGTCAGCAACAAAAAAAAAACACACGGACCACACGGAGAAAGCTGAGTGTTTTGTTTATAGGATATGGGTTATGGGTTATAGGTTATAGGTTATAGGTTATGGGTTATAGGTTAGTGGTTAGCTGTTAGCGTTAAGGTTAAAGTTTAGAATTTAGAGATTCTAGTTAAAGATTCTTCTAAAGATTTTCATTAAGATTTCGAGCCAAAGGCGATCCATAATAAAACCCCTCCCCAGAAGCGAGGTACTCGAGCGCATTTTGTTTAGGATTTTCTTTGAAGATTATAGTTTCTTGGTTATTGAATTATTTCTGGCCACAGGCCATTCTTTAAAGAAGATTTCCCCCAAAGATTTCTTGCCTTCAGGCAACTAAAAATCCACGGATCACACGGAGAAAGCGGAAAAAGATGTTAGTTAAAGATTCTCCTCAAGATTCTAGTTAAGATTTCGAGCCTGTAAGGCGATCCCCATAAAATCCCTCCCACAGAGCAACGTACTGTTGCGCATACTGGTCAAAGATTTTATTTGAAGATTTTGGTTCTCGGGTAATTGAATATATTGATTTCTGGCCATAGGCCATTCTTTAATACAGATTTCCACATAAGATTTCTAGCGTAGCTACAAACCACCCGTATAAATTCCGATGATGAATATATGGTTCATCCGACATTTCGAGTGACAAAGTCAATATAAAATAAAAGAAAACTGCCGAATTTTTTGTATATTTGAATAACCACAAACAAATATATAAAAATGAACAGCAGTTTTCTGTAAGTGTCCAATTTATCGTAATCTTCTTAATTCAAGGTATTTGCGAGTATCCTTATTCTATTGAGATCACTAAAATTTAAGATTTATTTAATTTATTGCCAGCTCTCCAGGTATCATTTTTGCAAAATCATGTTCACCATTGTTTCACAATGTCATAGATCCCGTTCCCTTTGATCCTTGTACAACATCAGCCTTCAGACTTCAGACCTCAGACCTCAGACCTCCGACTTCCGACTTCATCCATCAGCCCTTCCCCCCTCAGACTTCATTAAGTCTCCCTGTTTTCTTCGCTACGGGAACAGCCACGCTGGTGCAGTGCAGAGATTCCTAAATTTAGGCCAACAATTCTGCAAAATCCAACCACAAATGATATAAAACAAAGTCGTGCGGCATACTGTGCTGTGACTCCAATTCCACCATCTTATCCTGCATCGTACTTGATGTTCTCAAATACTCAGAAATCTTCAAATGACGGTTTATTTGACTCACTGTAGATGTCAAGTCAATGGCACAGATCACGAAACCCAACATGGCATTACAACCAAGTAACGTCGGATACTTACCTGAAGTAAAACGCCTGATACCATTATCTACATACTCCCTGCTAAGATGGTTCTTACCGTCAAGTCGTTTGCACTCTATAGCAAAGAACGCATCCTGGATGCTATAAATGTTATAGGATAAGAATTGCATATCAACCCGGCCTGACGTCAATTGCAACCATACTTCAGAACCATAATGATAATTCTTTGCTGTTGTTGTCGTTATCTTATAGGCTTGGTCAAAGAAATACTTGCCAAACTCGTCCCGAATTCTGTTCTCATCGTCTGGCAAATGCTGTCCGTTCTTACATATAAGTGCATATACGCCACAGATGTCATTCAACAGGCCATGTAGTTGCGAACGATAAAAAACTTTTCTATATTCAAACACCGATGCATCCATTTCTGCTATCTTGTAGTTTTTGTTAATAATTCATCAACAAATTCCTGAACATCCACGTAAGCCATCGCCGGATGCCACAATCGATGTTCACTTGGCTTTACTATATAGAACCCGTCCTTCTCAAAACCTCGTATATCCTTGCGCAGATACAGTTGATCTGTCACACGCTCGGTAGACATAGCAAGCAGGAACGCTTCCAGAGTACCGAATGCACCATCTTTGCATTCAAATGCCCTTGGTTCTTTTGCAACTCTAAAACGCATCATAACATAAGAGGGGGCTATCTCACAAATACAATTCAAATGCATTCCTTCTCCAAATTGCCCGTTGAATCTATTCAGGAAAACACAAGCATACGCTTCCATCAGTTTTTTACCTGCCCTGTCATTTCTCACAGGCTCTGCAACAACATTGCCAGTAGCAATTGGAATCGAATAGTTGTTGGCATAGTCAATCAGCAATTGTTCAACTTCTGACAAACCTAATTCCCGCGCTATGCAATCTTCTATATTGTCTTTTTCGCGCTCAATTTGTTTCGCAAAAACATTTGGATCCTGAAGAGGATTGTTCTCAAGGTTCCTGTATTTCTTTTCAATCCTTTCAACTATCTGGTGAATATCACTACTCAAATATGGCAGTGAGAACTTCTCCATGTTATGTCCCTGCTCTCGTTCAGTTCCCAAAGAACTAAAGCACATCAAGGCATAATAGGTAAAGAAGCGGGAATTCAACATACCCTCAATATTTCTCAACGTTTCAATGCTGTCACCATGAACACCGGTAATGGCATCTTTATATACGGCATCTTCTGTACAAACTGCAGCTCTGCAAGAAAAGTCTGTTGCATCCAAACTCTTCCTTATCAACAGTATAGGTGCCTCAAATAATTGTTTGCGCCGCCCCCACTGGGCAGTTGCCAACTCCCATGGTTCATCCGATGGGCTTACCACGTACTGCAGCAAATGGTCTGCCTCTATTTTTTTCTTACCGACATAGTCACTGATGTCATAATGTCTGTTTTCTTCTTTTCCGCAGGTAACGCCAAGTCCATATACATAGCCACGTTCATCTATCTCTTCCTTGACAGTTCTCTTCTCTTTAAGACGCTTCACGAGAAGAAAATCCAGATAAGTGCCATAAAGCAATATCTTCCATAGGTAATCGTATTGGCAGAGCAGTTCCTGACGTACATACTGTATGTCGGCCTTCTCAACAGTCAGCACCTTAAATAGTGAGAAAAACACACTGGGCTTGACAGAAGTATGCAGCACCAGATGTCGCATACTATTCACCGCCTTCGCTTTTTTCTGATAGAACATCACACAAGCCGGTGCAATTGAAGGATCGATAGACTGTGAAAACACTTCACGTCTCACCGACGACAACTCCAGTACAGCGTCCAGTTGTACGTTTTCCAGAAAATAGCTGCGGAACCCACCACTCTGATTGTTATAAAGCACTTTACTCGTCAGCACAAAAGCTGTTTTAGTGTTAGTTCCCATGAAATCAAGAGCTCTAACCATAAAAGCCTGGGCTATCTCTTTATTTCCAATTATGCCACGTCTTCCCTCTGCACGGGCACGGGTTACGATATATTTTTGGTATTCCGGCTTAATCTCCACACCTGCTTCGTCATATTCCTTACGTCCTCTGTTCCAAGGTGGGTTGCCTATGATATAGTCAAACCTCATGTCCTCAAATTCTACAGGGCAGAACGCATCCTGGCAAAGCAGATTTGTTTCAAGTAGATTGGGAAACCTGAACGTAGATACATCAGCAGGTTTCTGATAGTCCAGCATGGTCAGATAGATCGAAAATGCTGCCACCTGCACGGCGCTCTGGTCACTATCTATACCAAAGATATTGTTAAGAGCCAGTTCTCGCAACTTCTCCTGAAATCTCGCCCCTTGCAAATCCTCTTGTTCAGCATGAGTGATAAAATGGTCAATGATACGGCGGAGTGTTTCAACCAGAAATATACCCGACCCACATGCTGGATCCAACACCCTGCACCTGCTCTCTGTCGTAGTCCTTAAATATCGGGATACAGTGTTCTCTACAACATATTCTGCAAGAAACAACGGAGTATAGTATGCACCTTCCTTCTCTTGGTTTTCCTTACCGATAAACCGCTCATACACATTACTGATGAACTCAACAGGCAGGATAGAGAAGTCATACACATCAAACAAAGCCTGTGAGCCGTCTTCCAAATTCTCACTTTTTAGCAGTCTTACAAGAACATTCAGAGCTGCGTTAGGTATGGTATCCAGTTCTTCTCTCGAAATCTTAAATAAGTCACCATTAAAACCCGTCTCCTTGTCTTGCAGCGTCTCAAACAGGTCAGAAAGCCTGCTCTTGTCTTGCAGCAGTTTAATAAGGTCACCGTTTGCCAGAACCCTTTTTTCACCCTCAAATCTCAGCATGATATTCCGATCTGTCAGATAGCGCAAGAATATCATCTTACCTATCAGACGGTTGGCAAGATTGCGGGAAACTCCGATTTTTTGAATATGCAACTGTGCGAATTCTATATTTTTCAGCAGATAATAGTCAACCCTGTTATGATAAGCCAAACGGGTGCGGTTTTCCTCCCAACTTTCACCGGTAACAAGTTTGAAGTAGGTAAATTGGTCAAGTACCCCTTCATCGCCTATCATTTGGAGGGATTTCAGTTCCTTTTCATATTTGAAGCCATTGAACACATCAACATGGTCGTTCTTCACCACCATCACAATGGGCACTTCATTCAAGTTCCATATGGCCTTAAACAACGCTGTGCAGTTTTTGGGGTTTTCAAAGAAAAATATCAAGGGTTTACCGCCTATTGCAAACAAGGCTGACATTTCGTGAAAGGGGCTTGATGAGTCTTGAATAAGCGTACTTATCCTTGACGACAATTGCACCTTGTCAATCCACTCAGGATCGTCAATAGTCACAAAGCCACTTTTATTCAAAAAGCCTAACTTCTTGTATAGAACTTCAATACCCATATTCTCTCTTCTGATAAATCAAAAATACATTTGCTTATAAAACTTTATTTACCCTCTGCAAAATTAACGTATTCTTCTCACAAACATTGCATCCCTTTGCAAACATTACAGTTTTTTAACCTCAAAGACCTTTCCTGCCCGTTGTCTTTACCAGTAATCACTGGGCTATTCATAACTATCGAAAACTTTTTCTTGAAAATTTTCGTTTTTGTTTTGGTCTTCTTTTCGTTAAACCCTACATTTTTTGATCCAAGTTCTTACCCTTTTCTTCGTGCTCAAAGTTGGGGATATTTGGTCCACTACAGATTCCAGAGCATACCCGTTCAAGTTGCCTATGTGATGCGCCCCTGACCTTCAACTCTTTCAACACTGTTCTCTTGGATTCGTCTTCAAGTTTCTGAAAAGCACTGCTGTTGGTAACGGCCGTCATCTCAATTATCATCTGCCAAACCTGGTCATCAGGCAATAGCCATAATAGGTGCAGTTCGTTCCACAAGGAAGCCCGTTATCATCCGTACGCATGCGCATCCGATCAAGAGTATTGATAAACTGCCAATTATCCTCTTCATCTTCAAGGCTGCGATTAAGCGAGTACAATGCCTAGCTCGCTTGAGCATTGTCGAGCGTGAGCAGGCTCGACCGAAGGTCAGAGATATTCTGATGATTGATGCCACGCATCATCACATGAAATATCCCTGTGCACGATTCCTTCCTCGCCTGCCTCGGCATGCTTGTAGTGTAGATCCGTTTATACCCTCAGTTTAAGCTGATGCTGATGCCACTGACCTGTCCCTCTGGCATTCTTAATAGAAGTCTCATGTTACCTACCTTCATTAATCTTTATATGATACCAAACCTTTTCTTCTCCTTCACAGTAAGTGTTTCGGTGGTCTTGAGTACATCAAATATTCCTTGCAAATCTGCTTCTGTCAATTTACCGAAATACTCTCCTTCCAATAACTTCTTCAAAGGAATGGAAAAGAGCATGCCACAATCTACATAGCTGTCATATTTCAAAAAGTCAGGATAATTGGTCTGAAGAAGCAAATATTGGGTCGCAAAAAATGGCTCTGAGTAAGCTGACTTCGGACTCATCTTGGTATTAACCAGTACTGAGCCATAACAGATTTGTCGTTCACTATCTACTCCTATTATTACCATTTTCTTGGGCTTCTGCTTTCTACCATCCTTGAATACCAACCCCTCATCTATAGAAATGACAGTTCTTATCAAAGTACCAATTTCCAACTTTTCTTCTGTAACCTTGCGTAGATTGTCAAGGTACTCTTGCTGTAATTGCCTTAAATCCATACCATTGCCTTTCGAAATGATTGGCGTTCACGAATCACATTGAGCATAGACTTTGTAGCTCCGGCAGACTCAGCCATTTCATACATCGTAATCTTTGTATCTTCACCAGTCTTATCCGCAAGACGCTTGGCACGCTTCCATGCCTTATCCTCATGTGACTTGTCGGACAAATCAAAAGAGGCTATATTTCGGCATTTATCTATCCACTTATCTAACATCTTGACATCCGCAACAGACAATTCATCCATATTGCATTGGGCATCCTTGGCTGCCAATACCAACTGATGACCATCCTCTGAAATGACGACTTTCAAAGAATCTGCAAAACTCTTTAACTCTGGCGAGGACACATCAGCCTTGCCCTCCACTCCACGCAAAACCTTATAAGTAAGCGATGGCACAGGACCATGTTTTCTTGCTACAAAAGTATCATAGATGATGGGTAATCCATATTCTTTCAGTTGGTTCTGTTGTGCAAAATACATTACCTTAAAGAGGTGGATGTAGTCCACTCCTTCTGGGAATGCTTTCAAGATGTATAGCACTACAGCCTTTATCTTTAATATCTGATCTATTGTCTTCATTATTGTCTCGTTTTTATGTTATAAACGGTACAAAAATACGTTTTTTCTATGAAATAGCCAAAATAATTGATAATATTTAAGACTATTCATCAGAAATAGCCTTCAAGAAACTACTATCTATCTCAATGGTCGCCCCACTGATATACAGCCTATTCTATATCTGTTCATCTCCATCAACCATCTTCTTCAAATAATCATAGAGCCCATCTTCCATATCGCTGTAATCACAGTATGGACTATCATCTGAAAGCAGATCTTCCAAACGAGAATCACCCCAGGTAATCCTTGATGTCGCTCACGATTCCTGCCTCGCCTGCCTCTGCATGCTTGTAGTGTAGATTCGTTTATACCCTCAGTTTAAGCTGATGCCACTGACCTGTCCCTCTGGCATTGCCAGCCTCGGTGAAAATCGCCTGTTTCGTGTAGGTATCACCATAACCAGTGAAGCCACTAAACCAGTCTTCATGCTCCTTGCATGTCTTGGCCAGACATCTGAAGATGATATAGCAGCTACCGGTAGCAGCTTCGTATGCTCCGCTTTTCACCAGTTCTGCCGTTTTCCGAGCAAATGGCGACAAGGCAAAGCAATAGCAATATCATCCTTCTTCTTCAAAGCTGTTTGATAAGCTGATGCCACTGACCTGTCCCTCTGACATTCGTCATTTCCAGAAGTTTTCTAAACTTCTCAACTCTCTCAGCCTTCATCTTCCCAGCATTCAATGCTTTACGGTTAGCTTTTAGCCAGTTGAGCATATCATGCTCCTCAATCCTGTGCTTCGACGGATTCCTATGGTTCTCCTCCAGGAACTTAATCAACTCATTATATCGTACTGTCCACCGTTCGTCCTGTGTCATTGTTTCACTTGTTACTATATTCGTCGGTTTGCCGTCGATACAATCTGCCCAGCCTCTTTCACTACCATTAATCTTTCACAAATTTCTCCGTCGCAGGCTTATAGTAGCATACACAGCAACCATTCATATACTCCACCCTCCACAAATACTCTTCTTCAGGTGTATCGAAATCTGGAACATCCATTATCATTCTGCAAGTTTCTTCATCCTTTTTCTCCACAAAAGGAAGTGCAATCATAGAAATATCTTCCAATCCTTCTTTCTGCAGAATAGCGAAATGATGTGGCAGACTCTGATACAACCGCAACAGGAACCCATAGCTATCGACACCAGTTACCCTGATTACGGTATCATTAAAACAAAGTTGCAATCGTTGAAGGTCAAAGGAGTCGTGGTTCCTTTCTATAAAGCCTTTGAATGATTTCCATATATTAGCAAGCGCAGCCTTGGTTCCATCCCAAGCCAATCCTGTAATCACCACATTCTTGATAAAGTCCTCTAGCGATACGTTAATATACAACTCGGCAAAGAACTCAAGACCAGAACAAAAAGCCGGTAGATGTTTCTTCGGAGTCTGCACTATGCATATTTTCTTCAGTTCTTCCACGAACTCGTCCTGCCCTTCCAGTTGGCTGGCCGTAATAAATGTCAATCGAATCCAAACATTATTTTCCATTGATTATTATGATTTTCTTATTGTTCCATCATTTGCATTGGGATTCTATCGCAGTTCTCTCATTCCAAACTCGACACGCGATTTCTTCTTCTATCACACCATTTTTACTATGACAACCTAGTACCATAGTTTCCCCCCATCCCATTGAGCCACCATCTGCATTACGCCACACATAACAGAATATATTCTCAATCCCATCATTGGTCAGATCTGCCCTGAACTGTTCTGAGAAGGTATTCAGAAAACCTCCATACCTAATGCTAACCACATTGGGATCACCATCCTGTTCTATAATTTCAGCTTTTCCCTCTTCCACAAGCCCTCCGATAGTTTCGTCCGTCAATTCCTTTTCGATATCAATCAGCACCGATGCAGAAAACTTACCCACCAAATCCATAATGCTCTGTCCTTCCACAAATGACACTTTGTGCATTTGCACATTATCCAATGCGAAAAGCATTCCGTCCAGGAACTCAAATGTACTAGACATCTTAATATCTGCATTAGTAGTGGGGGTAAAACCTTTCCCAATATATTCTTTCCATTCAGAGAGAGTATGCACCTCCACCCTTTCATCATCATCTCCTACCAATACAACCCCTCTGCCATTTCCGAACAATTCCAACGTTCTCGTCAGTAGCTCTTTGTGGCTTTCGTTTACCGCCACCTCCCTCATCTCCCCGTCTGCAAAGCATATCGGGGCTTTTAGAGTAATTCTCTTCTCCTTCCATTGTTCCATAATCTTCCAATGCAAATAGTCTCTAAGGTCTTCTATGCTAATAGTCCCATTAGCCAGTATTTTGTCGATTGCTTTATACCCATTACCTCGACTTCTTTGCTTTTCATATTTGTTGCAAAGGGAAATAACCGTTTCCTTCATTGCTTTTGTCTGCTCTAAATACAGTAACAATGTATTGTCCGAAAACAGTTTACCGTTCTTTCTCAGATTTATTCCCGGCTTGCTCGGTACCAGGTTCTCTACACTGTTGATTTGGAAATCATCTCCTAATCCAAGCCGTTTCTTGATCCTCTCTATCTCCGATGCCAACGATTCAGGAATAATATGATCCACCTCAAAGTCAATGTAAGCCACAGGCTCCCCTGTATAGAAGCATCTTCCCTGATAGGCCTCATATATCGCCAGTCGCAATGTATCCGCTATCCTCGTTTTACTCATAACACACTTACTCCCCATTATCCGTAAAACAAATCCTTCTCATGTTGCACAAAGCGTTCCTTAACTTCCGCCACATCTTTAGGCAGTTTCTCATTCACCATCCTTCTTTCATACAGATGATGACGAATCTTGCCATGATACGCCTTCAAAATTCTATCCATCACATCCCGTCTGATAAAGAAGAACTGATCTGTATCATTAATATAATGTGCTGAAACGACTTCTCCGTCAGCCGAATACTCCATTGTGACTATATCAAAAACTAGCCCCACGCGCTTGGTTATTTCTTCATTTAGCAGATACACCGATTGATATTTAAAGCGTTCATTGCTCCACTCCGAGAATGAATAGTGACTCAACAAATCAGGTAGAGGCCAGTCTTCCTTATATTCTTCCGTTTCTTCCAAATGTCGCCAGCCCATTTCTCCATAGAAAGCATGATTATAGTCTCGGCCATCACGAACTCTGTAACTGGAAGCCTCGTCCTCACTCATATCAGAAGGAATAAGCTCACTTAAGCCCGACATATAGATATTACTATGCTTCTCATCCATCCTTTGTTCAAAATAACCTCTCAGCATCACCCATTCGCCCTTCCTACGTGGCAATTTTGTAATAAACAGATTCTCCATCAAATCGACATTGCTGGATGTTGCCCAGTCCGGCAAACTATTCACATCTCTCACCAATAATGACTGGCTTACCAGTGTCCGTTTCTCACGTATCCTGGGAAAACTGGGGTCTATCTCGATGATATCCGATCTCAAAGTGTTCTTGTATTCCCCTTTCAAGCGACCGTTCACTATCAACCAACCATAAAGTTCCATGACTGCACTTCTCCCAAGCTTCTCGCCATAGCCCAACCGCAAACTCTGCCTATATTTGACCTCTTCGTCCTCTTTCTTCTGAATCTCGGCATAGATATCCTCGTCATAGCCGTAATCTAGAACTCGTTTCAGCAACATACCGTGTACTTCCTCTGACTTGAGTATTGGCTCTCGTTTCCACCCATGTTCTATCAGCGGCCTGATATTAAATTTCTCATAGTCGTAGTCATAAAGGGCATACAAGCGATAGCCTGTAGTGCTTTTCACTTCCCATTGCTCATGCTTGTTCTTATAAAGTATTGTTCTGTCGAATGTCATCCCTAACTGATGTTCTCCATAGCTATAGAGGGTTTCAAGGTCATCCAAAAGATAGGCTGGATTTGACGTGAGCAAAGCTAAATATCCTTCCAAAAGATGTACGCAGAGTTGTAATTGCTCTTTCACCCTTGACCTCAGACCAACTCCAGTAATAACAGATACCACTGCCTCAATAATGTAGGGATCACTGATTTTTAATGCTTTCCCACATATAGCGAGACCCATGTCAACTTCTTTTATAACAAGCGTGAACAACTCCTCCACGAATGTTCTCCTGAACTCCACGTCTACTATCCCGCAAAGAAGGACGGCCAGCGTAATTTTATCTTCAAAAGAATAGCGTTCTGCCCAATACTTGTCATGGAAGATGGAGGCTACATGAGACAGCACACCATATCCAGAATACTTGCTGTTCCAGAACAAATCCAGTTCTCTGACATTCATACCACTGAAGAACGGCAGGAACATCCTAAGATATAGAAGATTACTTTGGTGGATTATTCTGTCATACAAACGCTCACACATCCTTTCTTTTGCACTGTCTTTATCGAGTTCGCCAGATAGCAAATTCGCAAAAGCCTGCCGCCCAGACTCTTCAAAAGCAATGATATCAAGATGGTCCATGGCAGCCACAGCTATATCGCTTCGTCCCATCAGCTCAAACCATTCCTTTCCATATCGCAGAGGCACCAGATAGAATAGACTTTTCACAATATCTTCTGCCAAAGTATGCCGCCCCCCACCAAATAAGCGCGTATAATGCTCATCTAAATATGCACAAAGATCATCCGCCTTTGGATAGCTGTCAACGAGAGCCTTCGCTATATGATAGCCTGCAACCAAATCATAGGCGAACTGAATCTTCTGTCGTCCTCCGACATTGTCAATCATAAAGCACATTCCTTCATTAAGAAATGCTTCTGCTTGGTTACCAAACACTTTCGCAAAGTCTTCAAAGTAGTCCAAGCTTCGATCATTACGTTCCCATATCATCAGGGAAATCGTATTCAGCCCCTGTTCAGTCCGATAATGTTTGAGTCTGTCATGTTTCCCGGCTTCTGTGGCGATTGACGTAATTAGTTGTTCGCTATAGTCCTTCATACAAGTGGCCAGTGTATGGTCATTCACCTCAAAACTGCCTCTGCCCTTATTGGTCTCGCAGAACACTTTAAGAAATAGTGGATTCGTAAACAGATGGTGTGCCGCCAGCGTATTGGGCTGTATCTTGTATTTTGCAAAATACTTTACGACAGCCGGAAGCAGGTTTCTCTGCTCTATTCCAGACAACAGTATTGGGTTGTCTGTCTCGTTATAATGTTTACGCCCGTATATGGCATAGATATACTCTTCTTTTTCCCTACACGTGGTTATGAGCACTAGATTGTCCCGCTCCCTGATTTTTCTTCTCAGCGGTGGTAGCTCTTCCTGCCATCGTTTCTCATTAGGTGCTGTCTCGTTCAGACCGTCTATAATAATAGGCAGTCTGCATTCATGCAGTTCGCCTAGATAGTTTAACACATCAAGGGCATCTCCTATGTTGCTACCTGCTGGCATTTCCAGCAATTCTGTCAGTTTCGATTCACAGCCATTGCAATTTCTGAACTTTGCCCCTGTCAACAGAATAGCCGGCAGTTCTCGTTTCATCATATACGATGCCACAGAACAGGCAAAATGGGTTTTACCATGTCCGGCTTCGGCAAAAATGGAGAAATCCTTAATGGTTAGGCGGTTCAACAAATCAAGTATACTGATGTTTTCCTTATCTCTTCCAGATGTGATAATTTCCTCCAAATCACTAATTCTTTCCACCATTTTGGAGACAACATATCGCAAGGATCCATACTCACCCTCGTTCTTTAACAAGGCCCGCAACTCCTTGTTTAGTATATTAACCCTATCATGACGTTTCTTCCTGTAGTCATTTATCAGGCTTTTAATCTCTTCTGCCTTTCCAAGAATCGCTGCGTCATTTTGATAGGCCTTCAGTTGTTCACTCAGTTCATATCGGGCATTGATGTCTTCCGTATAGGCTCTTTTATAATTTTCCGTCAATTTAGGATACAGCCAACCGTCTTCAACAAATATAGGTTCTTTCTTGTCTTTGTCAACCCTGCTTACCAGTGAATCGATTCTGTCCAAAAGCAACTTCCTAGCTTTTCCGTTATCGACTATCGACAATAGCGATTCTTCGAAAGTGGTGGGTGTGTGCAGTTCTAGGTCAAACTTATTCTTTAGTATCTCCAGCGTATCTTTGATGATTTCATATAGTTGTTGAATACCGATATGTTCTCCGAAATAATACTGAAATGCGCCATTGTAGGCTTTAATATCGTCGAGATACATGCTGTGAAAAGTGGCTTTATGCCAACTCTCAAACCTGCAGTCTGGCTTCTCTGCGCCCAACTTTTCCGTCAGCTTCTCCCACTGGTCTTCTATGAAGGCACCCGGCGTGCATACTATCCACAACTTGATATTGGGCTTACGCTTTAGTGAGGTTTTAAATCCAAGCACTAGCTCCTCAATATGCGTCTTCCCCAAAGGAGAATTATCATCATCGTGGCTGCCTCGCCAGAACTTGCACTGCCATCCTATTACATCTCCCACACAATATTCAACCCCGGAATGTTCGACAGTTTTGTTCAGTTGGACATAGAACTCAGAGCCAGGTGTATTATAGAAATAGTCAATTGGACCATAATTGCCAAACAGATGTCTGGCAATATGATGACAAAACTCCTCGAAACACTTGTCTTTGTCCCCGGGAAGTCTTTCTAGCTTGTTCCAATCAATACTAACGTTCATAACACACCGTTATCTCTGGATAATATGGACAACAGCCTCTACAATTCTTCAAGCCAATGCATGAAGCGTTTTTACACCCATTCTTCTGCTTGTTTCTGAATGATTCAAACTGATTGTTCCAGATGTCATAGAAGTCATATTCATCAAGGCTGTATGCATCCTTCCCCCCACTGAACGAACAGGGTGAGACATTTTTCTTATGATCTATATATACAGAAAAAAAACCGCCCTCACAACTGTCCACAAGCATCGGGCTAACAGTTGCATTCGATAACAGCATAGGCACAAAACAAGCATCAAACCCTAGTTTCGGTCTAACTACATCCTTCATCCCAATCGCGATCAGAAATGAATCATAGTCTTCTCCTCTTTTTATGACGCCTTCAAATCCAGCCCTGCCTGCTGGTTTATAAGTCAGAAAGATAATGGCATTCACACCCGCCAAGAGTTGATAATATTTACCATAAGCAATCTCTGTGGCTTCTTTAATGTTTTCCGAAGACAACACATAGTGGATGTTTGTTTCTATTCCATAATGATGAAGCATATCCACTTTATCTTTATCAATATCGTGTACCGTAATAGCAGATATGGCAACTGCTCCTACTTTTCCCTGAATGTTATTGCAAATATCCTCAGTAAGATGGACTCCATTGGTGGTAAAGTTGGGCACGACACCTCTTTTCACGGTTTCATCTATAATAGTCAGAAAGTCTGGATGCTCCAGCGGCTCACCACCTCCAAGTGCCACCTGAAACACATTGCCGTATTCCTGGTGATTCATCGCATCCAACACACTGCAATAATCCTCAACACTCATCCATTCATGGTTATTCCCACTATTCCTGTAGCAGAAAGAACAACCTTTTGTACAATGGTTTGAGATTGAGATGTCAGCCAACTCTGGCACTGGCGCAAATCTGGGGTCGTCCTGCATCGTTTTTCCCCATCTCATTGTCATGCCCGTCTTGTTGTCTGCCAAGAAATGATAATCGTCAATGTGTCTTTTCAGCATCAGTATTGCTCCACTTGTGTTGCTCCAAATCCTGGCAGCATAGTGCTCAGTCTTTTATCATGAATCATTTCACCACGAATGAAGTTAAACAACTCCTCTTCATTCATCAGAAGTGGATCGCTATTATCTCCATTCTCCTCCAACATCTGTTTATTGATACATGTCCCATCATCGTCAGCAAACTCCATCAAATACGAATAGATCTCGTGATTATGAAGGTAGTTCACAGTTCCTTTTTCAAGCATAAAATCTCTTAAGGCCTCTGCCATACGCAAGGCCCCCTTCGTATTTACGCTTTCCGAATCTCCATAGAAGTGTAAGAAAGTATTCACTATCTCCAAGTCCATGGTAACAATATAGCTCACTGAACTACTGTTAGTAACGAACCCTGTCCTAATTTTCATAAAAATCTTAATTATTTATAGACACTCCTAAAGTCAACATTATCCCACTAGAATCTCTCTGTCAACGAAATATGTTGTACTAATTTTACTTATATAACCCCCAACTGCTTTGCCACATCCTGAATCAACTTCGTTAGCGGCCGCTTATGCACATCTTCGGGGCCGTCATACATTCCTAATATAAATCTCTTAACATCCTGACTGCTGATAAAGTCTAGCCGTGCTTTGCAAAGCGCCTCTTTATATCCTCTGTCATAGGCCATTCGCTTCCAAACCACGTCCTCAGCCGTGTCTTTAAACTGCTGGTACAGGTCATCTATATGCATCTTATCTTTTAATGGGGTTATTACATCTGTCTCATCTGCAGGGTCGAAATCTATTTTCAGTTGGTTCACATCGTGCGTGAGTATATATCTTGCCAACGACCCTGTTTCTATCGTAAACCTGTATACCTCTCTCTCTTCCGATTCTTTCTCGGCATAGATACATGCATAATTATTCTCATCGTCATCATTCTTCATCCTGTTACAAGACCCGCAGCAAGGATAAAGGTTAAAGAAGCAGATACTCAGATATGGATACTTCGATTGTGGAAGCCAGTGATCCAGCTGGTAATAACCTCTCTCATGCTCATCAGTCACAGCGTATTGACTATTACAGTAAACACAAGTTTTAAACCCTATTTTACTTGCATATTCTGGAAAAATCCATTTCCTAACCATCGGATACTGCAATTGATCGTTGATAATGTCCTTCAATGGTCTGTAGCCTCTCCCGTTTATAGAGAACTCTCTTTTCAACCCATCCTGATTCAGTATTTTCTCCAGTCCATATACTTCCTTCAGTAGCACAGAGGGGTGTCTCGATGCAATTCCAGCATCCAGTCGGGAATACAGATTATACAAATAAATGGTCAGATTCTGCCTATCCGTCGGCTCTGTTTCAACATAAATCTCCCCCTCGTCCTTTCTCCTTTCCATTATGACAGTACTACTATTCCCAAATTCGCGCCATAGGTTCTCTATCCGCTTGATTGGTTCAAAGTACGTCCCATTATGCTCAAACTGCGTCCTTCCATGTAGCAGTTCGTCATATTTTTGGGCCAGTTCGTCTATTCGCGAGGTTATCAGAATCCTCCTCATACGTCTCCTCCAAGTCTTCTTATCTCATCCCTTAGCGAGGCTATCCGTTCCTCTGTAGTTGCAGAGAATCGCTTGTAATAGAGCGACATCAGCGAGTCTCTCAGCAGTGGGTCGCCCACAAGTTCAATCTGTGCTTTTATCTTGGATCGCTCGTCTACTCCCATATTCAGCACATCTTCTCCATCTAGCACATTCAAAATGCCAGTTATCTTCTGTTGTGCAAATCCTCCTATAAATCCCTTTTCAAGGAAGAAATCTTCGTTCAACAGCGTACTGATGTTGGCCCCAAAAGTATTTGAGAATCGGGCATCAGTCCACACATGTCCGTCTTTCAATAACAGCACATGGCTTGATGGCATATCCGAAAGCAAGAATGGCGAATGACTCGACATAATGATATTAACATGATTCCCCCGGTTAATTCCAAGTTGCTTGATCATTTCAATCAGGTTCCACAAGAACATACGTTGATACTCAGGATGGAAGCATAACTCTATCTCGTCCAAAAACAGGTTAAAAAAATGGTATTTGGGTCTCTCAAAATCATCTGCATCATTCTCTGCAACTGACATAAGATTCCGCAAGTGGTACATACAGGAACTCATCTGCTGCACAAACTGGCGTTCACCCGAACTCAGTCCCGTATATTCAACCACCTCACCATTACTTTGATTTCTCAACTTGATTGTCATCTTATAAAAAGGTGGCACAAAGTGCAGTTCTTTCTCCTTCAAATCCGCAAACGCCCTGTTGTTCATGTAGAACTCATGGTATTCTTGGTAGGTAAATGTATTGGCCAGTTCACATCCTCTATGGTCGTTATCATGTGACAAATAAGCTTTCAAAAAATTAATGGCTTGATGAATTTTGGTGGTGATATGTGACTTTTCGCTGAAAATATTATCGCAAAGTGACTCAAACTGCGTAAACAAGCCATCGTCTTCTACTCTTCTGCCAATAACAAAATTGTTTGGCATATGGGGTTCAAGTGTCCTATACGCCTCAAACGTAGGATATTTCGCCACGTTCCATATCTTTTCGTAAATATAAGCGAATATCATTGCTATCAGATGCCTATTTTTAACAGCAATCCTCTCTATATTAACATCAAATCTAGCAATCATAATCTTCAAGGTATCCCTATCATCAAGACTGCTAAAATCGGCATCTTCGACATGGTTCCTGTATTCCAATTCATCAACTTTCTTAGCGTAGAATGCATTATTAAGTTCAAAAGACAATTGCTCTAATTGATAACCACTTACAAATCTGCCGTTTTCCAACAACAGTAAGGCAGCACGCTGCGTCACAAGTTCATTCTGCGTTTCCAGATCAATTTTGTTATCGCCTTTATAAGGTTCAAATCCTAATGGAACGATATACCCATCATTCTTATTATATAGAGCAGTAAGCCAGTTCCTTTCGGACGCTCTTCTCTGCCAATCTGTAGTATATTCCCCATCAAAGTCCTGCGGCACAAGCGACTGCATAGAGTAGTTTGTAACAAGCGTATAAAACAGGTGATTGTATATTTTAATTCTATCGGCATCGTCAATCTGTCGTCCTCCAGCCGTTAAAACGATTTCGTCCAAATCATCACCTTCAATCTTCATATCCCAATCATAGCACTTAATGGAGTATTGATTATTGTTCAGTTCATAATACAACTCTGCCCGCAACCCCTCCACATACATCAAATGTTCAGCTTTTCCCCTATAATTCTGACATTCCAAAAGGCAACTCAGGTTATTGACAATTCGATATACCAGTTCAAACAATGAACTCTTTCCGCTTCCGTTCACACCACATACAGCATGAACAGTAATATTCTCGCCAAAGAAATCACTTGGCAGATGAGGTCTGCCATTCTCTACGATATCATTCCCATCGTTCTTATAACGATTGCTAAAGAAATAGAATCTTCCTTCTTCCAAGTTCTTTGTGAATCGCGGTTTACAGCCCGTCAACACCCGAACTGCTATCAACCCAAATGTATAATCTTCTATTGCCATAGTTTCTATCTTACTTAACCCCTATCGTCATACTCGTCAGCCCCACCGAAGCCAAATCAAAATAGCCTCCTGGATCAAATAGGTTCTCTTGATCCTTTTGCTTCATGTCACTTTGTTGCAGTTGTGTTTTTGGGTCAACTTTATATCTGATTTCTGCAACACCTCCATTTTCTTCCAATTCTACAGCCAAAGAAGGAAACGAATACTTTATCTCACATCCTTCCTTCGTTTTATCTATTTTGGCATCTGGCCTATTAAAGTCTTCCAATGTATCTGCCAGTGCTATGATATATGACAGGGGATCGGTTTTAAAATCCAGACGTGGAAAAACACCACCTGATTTAGCATACGCTTTTTGCATATCGTGCATCAAAATGGCAAGGCAACTCCATTCCTGACAGAACTTCACTAGTTCAGAAATGTCAGTCTTGGCTGCAAGTCTGTATTCATTATTGTATGACCAGTATGCCAAAGCACCTATCAAACCATGCGATTTATGGAGAAACTCGTCAAAAAGTTCTTCATTAATATCTGCCTTGTTTTTTCCTCCCCTACCATAATCGTAGAAAGGCCGGAACATCAGTTCATCTTTATGTACTGCTATGTACGTTTTTACCACAGCACTTCCTTTGGGCAGTCTGCCACACAACAAGATATCATCTTTTAGAAAATCATGCATCCTTTCTATAAACTGCCAAGGATATCCCAAGTCATGATACATTGCAGTGATTATTGCCGTCTGGTAAAACACCAAGCGCCATAAATCTCTATCTCCTTGTAATAGGCGACTCCCTGCATCATAATAGGCAAGCCTATCGCGAAGATACTGTGAATCAGCACCTCCTATTATCACATCCAATGCACTATCAAGAATCGACACCCCACCTATTTGAAAAGATTTTGCAGGGTTTCCACCACCCAAGAGCTTACATACTATATAAGCCGTCAACGGCTGATGAACAGAGTGGTCACGGGAAAATTCTTTATGGAAATCCACCAACGAAAGCCAGTCCTCACATGCAATGTCTAGAAATAACATCTTATATGCCGGAAAAACAAAAGCACCGTATTCTTTGGCTCTGGTTTGTACTCTTTCAAATTCCGAAAAGTAATTCCCGCCAAGACGTGATTCAAGTTCGTTAAAGGTTGTCCTAATTCGTTTCTCAATTCCCTGCTTCTCCATCGCCCTTTCAAACTTCACTTGATCGATGGTTGTAAGCAAATTCAAGGGTACAGTAGGCATCAAAGCGCCTCCCTGCAAGTAGTGATCTCGGAAATCGTCGTAAGTAAATACCATATTCATTTTTACATTCCCCAATTTCTGATAACACGTTTTAAAACCAGTCTATATGCTGCCATATAGTCTGAATCTCTAAGTTCGCTGTACATGCGATCCTTAGCCTCATTGTAGTCATATCGTTTATCTACAATCTTATGATTCAAAAACTCAACATAGTCCACATCTTTCGAATAACTACCCTCGTTATATATAGTGATTATCCTAATCAGATTAACGAGTGTTTTCATGTCCGAAGCCAAATCAACTAATCTTGACACAGCTTGTTTCAGCGTCATTACAAATTCATCGTTGTCGAACAATTCTTTCAGCGAATTGTCACATCCAGAAGCCTCATTGCTTATCACGTATGCAGCCAGTGATCTCTGTTCGCCAACATACATGTTATAACTATCACCAACACCTATCATCCAGTCATATAGGGCATCATTTACCATATCAGCCCATTTTCCCTTACTGTCTCCCCAAATCTCGTCATTGCTCCAGACCCTCTGGTTATTCCAAAGTATTTTATTAGAATAACTAAAGCTCAACTCACAAGCCACAGAGGCAACTGCTGCTGCCAACCAAACATGTTCTTGTTTTCTCTCCTCTGCATATGCAATCGCTTTTCTAACCATTCCATGAAAATATTCCATTTCGCGCAGCATTCTATTCTGTCTCGGAACATATAACTCAAAACCATCAGAAGCGAAACCAATTCTTTTCAACACATCAATCATCTTGCGCAACGGCTCCACCGGCGACCAGTCTGAGTTAAATTTTGAGGCAATTGTCTCATAGCCACAGGCAATCAGAGCGCCTTTCAGAGTATCTAAGGTTTTATCAAATCCCTCCGCACGGCGCAACAAATCAAACGGCAACTTCTCTGGTCCTAGTTCATCAAGCATTTTCACTTGATTTGATATGGTATTAAGTCTTCTTTTCAGTGTAGTTTGACTAGGTTTCACCTCGTTCTGTTTTTCATCAAATACGCCATAGAATTGTGTAAGGAGTTCATTATCAAATGGTACCAAATAGTCTTTAACCCTCCCATTGTATAACTTATCGAATACATCTTTTAACTTATCAGTCAAGTACTTTTGATAGTTATAGCGAGTCCTCCCTTCAATGAAATTTTTAGCCACTTTATTGACGATAAGTCCTTGATAAGATGATAATGTTGCTTCATTCTGTCTCTTTTTATAATATAAATACTCTGTTGTCCCCGACAACTGTACCTGGGCATAAAAGCTCTCATCACCTTTCTGAGTCTCCGGATATCGCGATCCGTTTAGCTTATCTACATACTCCTGATGTAAGGCATACACTGATTTAAGACTTGATTCCAAATCTTGAATATCCAATGATGATACTGTTAAGAACTTCGCTCTTTCTGGGCCTAAATCAGTCATAATATCGTGAACTGCTTTTCCTATCCCTACGAAACCTGGCGAATTATCCAATATGACAACACACTGTTTTCCATCGTCAAAGCAGTTCTCAAACTTTTCACATATTCCTTTTATCAGTTTTGTGAGCCAATAAACATGAAGATTCTCAAGCAATATTGATGGGTCGTATAACAAGTTAGTATCCTCTCCATAGAGTTCTGAGGCAATCACATTGATAGTGTCTGCATAAACCTGAACCATCTCTTGTTCATGATTGAGGGAAAAATCAAACAAGTCATCTCCTTTTAGGTAGTTTTTGGTGAAGAACTGCAATAGGTTTATAAACTTATTGTTTTTCTCTAATAATTTCGTGTCGGTCACCCAGAATCGCGATTCACGGATGGCACTAATACTTGTGCCAGTTATATCAATATCCAGCAACAGAACGTGGCATTTGTCTTTCAACAGATAGCCAACATTAAGAGCGGCAGTAGTTTTACCTACGCCACCCTTTCTCGACTCTACACTGATAAGTTTGTAATTACTCATAGTTATTTCTTTTTTATTACTATTCTCAGTACAACCAGCACATCTTTCAGTATTGTATGTTGCGATACCATCGCGACCATTCCTAGTAGTCGCTGTCCTAACCGGTTCCGCCATCGAGTTTATCTCATACTCTTCATTTCCCCCTCCACCATCTTCATCAGCTTCGGCAGCATCTGCTCTATCTTCGAACACTTAACCTTGTCATAACGGTCTAAGTCCATATCGTCCAACATCTCATTCTCCCCCTTCCTCTCCCACATCCCCCACATGGGGCACTTCTCTAACTCAGAATAATCACCGTATTGGGCTTGGGCATCACAGAGCATGTCTGTGAAGCGGGAGCTGCAGTGCAGGTCACCGAAGAAGTCGGTCTCGAGGTTGAACACTTCCAGGTTTATATCCATCTCATCAGCCATGCGCTTGGAGAGACCGGTTTTTTGGCGTAGGTGACAGTATAGTTCCACTACAGACTCGGTGAATATCGCCAGTTTCGTGTAGATATCACCATAACCAGTGAAGCCACTAAACCAGTCTTCATGCTCCTTGCACGTCTTGGCCAGACATCTAAAGATGGCATAGCAGCTACCGGCTGCAGCTTCGTATGCTCCGCTTTTCACCAGTTCTGCCGTTTTCCGAGCAAATGGCGACAAGGCAAAGCAATAGCAATATCATCCTTCTTCTTCAAAGCTGTTTGATAAGCTGATGCCACTGACCTGTCCCTCTGGCATCTGCTTGTATTTTAGATCCGTTTATACCCTCAGTTTAAGTTTATGTTGATGCCACTGACCTGTCCCTCTGGCATCTTTGCATCTTTATGCCATTTCTTAAAACCGACAAGCGGCCATATCACTATTGGAAGTTGCTCTCAAACCAATAGTTCAATGACCGACTTGTCTATGTGTCTTCAATAAGACATCTTACATATTACATCTCTTGCGCCCCCATTGAGGTACAAACAAGTAACTACAAAATTGCCAAATAGCTTTCAAAAACTTCATCCGATGATACTTGCCTTAATACTATCAACGATATACTTCACATCATCATCTGACACATACGGGCCAGCTGGCAGACAGAAGCCAACCTTGAAGAGTTCTTCTTCAATACCATTGGTATATACAGGAGCACCCTCATACACGGGTTGTTTGTGCATAGGCTTCCATACCGGACGGCACTCAATCTTCTTGCCCAGCATGAACACACGCAATGCCTCTACATTATCGTTAGGCTGACAATCAGTTGTGGCAGAGTCAACAGCATGGATAACACCTGCTGCACCACCTACGGCAGTCTTAATAACTTCCTTGTAAGCGTTCTCTTGACCTTGAATCTTCACATCCGCATCCAAAGTAGCAGCGCAAAGCCAGAAGTTGGCATCATAGCGCTTATCCTCAGGCTGCTTGTGGATGTGTACTCCAGGAACATCCTTCAACAGTTCCTCATAGAGGTTCTGCACATGCTTGTGGTGGGCGATATGGTCATTGAGCACAGTCATCTGACCGCGACCAATACCAGCACACACGTTCGACATACGGTAGTTGTAACCAATGGCTGTATGCTGATAATAAGGATAAGCGTCGCGAGCCTGTGTAGCATACCACATCACCTCGTTGGCATCCTCCGCATTACGACAAATCAGTGCACCACCACCCGAAGTAGTGATCATCTTGTTGCCGTTGAACGACAGCACACCATATTTGCCGAATGTACCCAATACTTGTCCATCAAAGCGCGAGCCCATACCTTCGGCTGCATCCTCTACAACAGGAATACCATACTTATCAGCAATAGCCATAATCTCATCGATGCGGTAAGGCATACCATACAATGCCACAGGTACTATAGCCTTAGGATATTTGCCTGTCTTCTCCTTACGATCAAGTATAGCCTTCTCAAGCAAAGCAGGATCCATGTTCCATGTCTCGTCCTCCGAACCTACGAACACTGGCTTGGCACCAAGATAAGTGATAGGATGACTCGAAGCACAGAATGTGAAGCTCTGCACCAATACCTCATCGCCAGCCTTCACGCCACAGCCAATCAAAGCCAAGTGCACGGCAGCTGTACCAGCCGACAAGCAAACCACCTTTCTGTCAAGCTCCTCAGATCCATCACTCTTACTGTTGGCGAACGTCTCCAAATCCTTTTCGAAGGCATTAACGTTTGGTCCCATTGGTACCACCCAGTTGGTATCGAAAGCCTCCTTCACATATTTCTGTTCCAAGCCAGCCTCACTCATATGGGCAAGACACAGATAAATCGTTTTTCTTTCCATAATTATAATTGGTTATTATTGTCTTCTACTAGAATATTTTTCTTTATCGACCTATCTACAAAACACTTATCATCGCCATGCCACACATGCTTGATGAATTTTCAGCAAGACACAAAAGCACAAATACCCGACTACACATCCTATGGTATTATGTATCACATCATTCGTTTCACAAAGACCTTTGACATAGACAAATTGTGAAAGTTCAATAATCACAGACAGCACAATTCCAATCAGAATAGCCTTTTTGAATTTCATTCCTAAGCCACCGAGTAATAATCCAATAGGAATAAAGAGTGCGATATTCAGCAGCACCTCTATCAAATCAGCAGGATAATCTACTCTGTACCATATATCAGGATAGTTCCAAAAAGGCATCAGTTCAATCCGTTTCCCATGATGACATGGTCTGCATATCACCGTAGAGCAAATCACGAGGAAATAATATTCAGTCAGCAGTGATCCAAGAACAAGCCTCATCATCTTTTTCCCTTTTGTCATCAGCATCACTACAACGATAGCAACACATAGCACCAAAAAGGAAAGAAGGACATATTCAATAGAAACCCTCGGATTCAACCATTCGTAAATCTCATCCATGTAGAATTATATTCCCTTTAAATATTAGTTTCACGGCAAGAACACTTTAATCTATCCCCTTGCTATTTCTCTCCCAAAGAAGATTAACAAGACCTATAGACAAATATTGCTTAGGCGAATTCTTTAGATATTCACGAACCATGTTTGCCTTATATTTAATCTCAGGAATGTTGTCTATATTTGGTAGTCTGTTGTTTTGTAACTGCTTTGGGCAAGCAATCAATACATATCGCTTTTGGAATTTTCTTTGAGTGTCTTTGTCAAAAGTTGGATCAATCTCTCTGTCAAAAGAATAGAATCCCTTTCTTGCCATATCTTTAAACGATGCAATATAAGCATTATAGGGAGAGATATTATCAACAGCAGGTTTTTCTTTATATTGAGCTTTAGAATCAGCTAAACCTTTTGCCATTTCCAACCTCTGTTCCACATAACCGTTATTGATATATATTTCATTTTCACTATCCTCATACAAATAATCCATTTGCGCCACAATCTGCTGAATTTGACGATTCTGCCCTTTAGTAATCATAGAAGGCAAAATTCCACCATTTGACGCACCATGAATATAGATATCGCCTATTTTCACAAACCAATCTATATCACGTGTAGAGCACTCGCTTTCTGAATACATTATCATAGAGAAGGAAATACATTTTTACAGTTGTCACAATAGTCCCTTATTTCAAGAGTTCTTGGCCTAAGTGCCACACTAAAGCAAATATCTCCAAGAGGTATTGTTTTCATCCTTGTTGTCATCAACTTATTGGCAGCATGTTGTTCTGCACACACCCCAATTCTATTACCACAATTTGTCTTCGTACCTAATTGCTCTGGCTTTCCTTCTTTACGTAGAACCTTCAAAAGCGCATCTTTTAGCTCATGAGCGTATGGTGTACTATAACTTCTATCAACAACACCACGTGAATAATCAGAAACACCACACTTGTTCGGATTCTCTGAACAAGAAACCGCCACTGCAGGGTAATCCCATATCGTGCGTTGATTATTCCCCTTCCTTTTGGTTATCACTTCACTACAGATGACACCACAATAGTTCACTGTTTTCCTATCAAGTTTCGGGTAACTCATAAAAACCAAATATGTTTTAACCTTAATTCCGCAACACTATAATTTAACTTTATTTATAAGTTCCTGAGCAAC
>SAMEA104315426__coassemble_279_pt1 | contig 44573 bp, 38 predicted proteins | sample SAMEA104315426__metabat2_low_PE_024 | metagenome-assembled genome bin SAMEA104315426 (sample SAMEA104315426) | gut metagenome | biome: Monkey gut; feature: monkey-associated habitat; material: faeces | place: China | collected 2013 | reverse complement strand
CGACTCATAAATCTACCCTTAATCGTGTATTGGATGATAGTTGCGGATTTTAGGTAAAGTAAGAAAGAACAAGAAATTCTATATTGCAGACCCAGGGAAAGGTTTGGTAACTTACAATATTGATGAATTCAAAAGTCATTGGATAGAAATGTCTTCTGATAAAGAAGAGAAAGGAATAGCCATGTTTCTTGAACCAACTCCAATGTTTTATCGTAATGAAAGTAACGACGTAAAGGAAGAAGAAAGGTCTTTTGGCTTTTTATTAGGATATATCAATCAGTATCGGAAGTATTTCTTGCAGATTCTGTTAGGTTTGTTTATTGGGAGCCTCTTGCAACTTACTTTGCCGTTCCTTACCCAGAACATTGTCGATATTGGCATAAAAAACAAAGACATCGGCTTTATCTGGTTAATATTGTTAGGGCAACTTGTCATTACCATCAGTCGGACATCTGTTGACTTTATCCGTAGGTGGCTCTTACTCCATATCTCAATGCATATTAATATATCATTGGTAAGCGACTTCTTCATCAAATTACTCCAGTTGCCAATGTCCTTTTTTGACACAAAACTAATGGGCGACCTGATGCAACGAATCGGTGATCACTCACGAGTGAACAGTTTCTTGACACAACAAACGTTAAGTGTGGCTTTTTCAATGATTAGCTTTGCTGTGTTTAGTTGTGTTCTTCTATTCTACAACAAACTAATTTTCGTCATATTCCTGTTAGGAAGCCTTCTCTATGGCGGGTGGATGACCTTGTTCTTGCAACGTAGGAAAGTGATTGATTACGAGTTGTTCGAACAGCAGGCTATTAATAACAATAAGACTTATCAGTTCTTGACCTCTATGCAGGAAATCAAGTTGCAAAACTGTGAACAGCGTCGCCGTTGGGAATGGGAGGACGTGCAGGCCGATTTGTTTAAAGTACAGATGAAAAGTCTAAAACTCCAACAAACTCAGGAGGCAGGAAGCATCTTTATTAATGAATTGAAGAACATTATCATTACTTTTGTTTCAGCTACTGCTGTTATCAATGGCAGTCTGACGCTCGGTATGATGCTGGCAGTCCAATATATCATCGGTCAGTTAAACAGCCCTATAGAGCAGCTTATGCACTTCATATACAGCATACAGGACGTAAAGATAAGTCTAGAACGTATCAATGAAATCCATAAAAAGGACAACGAAGAGGATGCTGGGCGCACAAGAAAAGGGTTGGGGAATGAAAGCCATAATATTGTGTTTTTCCATATTGACTTCAAATATGACCCTCATGCGCTGTCAAAGACTATAGAGGATGTCAGTATTCAAATCCCAGAGGGAAAGATAACCGCCATTGTGGGGGCATCTGGAAGTGGGAAAACAACCTTGATTAAACTCATGCTGGGTTATTATCCAGTTATGAATGGCGAGATAGCCATTGCAGGACACAACATCACCGAATACAACTTAAAATGGTGGCGGCGCCAGTGTGGTGTGGTTATGCAAGATGGAGTCATATTCTCTGAGTCTATTGCAAGGAATATTGCGGTTGACGATGGCGAGATAGATGAGGAAAGACTTGAAATAGCTGCTGAAATCGCTAACGTTAAAGACTTTGTAATGGCTCTCCCGTTGAAATTCAACACAAATATTGGCAGGGACGGTATGGGATTAAGTCAGGGGCAGAAGCAGCGCATCCTCATTGCACGGGCAGTATATAAGAATCCAAAGTTTATTTTTCTTGATGAAGCGACAAACTCCTTGGATGCAAGTAATGAACGTGCCATAGTTGAGAAACTGAGCACATTCTACAAAGGCAGGACTGTCGTGGTAGTTGCCCATCGCCTAAGCACAGTAAAGAATGCAGACCAGATAATAGTCATGGACAAGGGAAAGGTAGTCGAGACAGGAAATCACAAGTCCTTGACGGCAAAACGAGGGGCATATTACAATCTCGTAAAGAATCAGTTAGAATTAGGAAATTAAATAGTTAGGAATATGGCTAAAGATATGGAGAAGAAAAATATCCGCAGTGATAAAGTACGCAACATCATGATGGAGAAACCACCATTATTAATTCGATATGGTACGGTTATTATTGCTGTCATACTTTTTGCTGCAATAATCATAACCTTTTGTTATAATTGCCTCTAATCTTTATAGTTTGCTCTACATCGATTTGGGGGTAATGAAGTTCCTTAGGGGACTTCTTTGTCTCATTTTCGCAAAATGGGGTTTGAAGGCTCTCAAAAACAAAATTATCGACACTCTCGATGATGTCGTGGAAGTTTTAACCTCTCCACAAGGTTGTGTGGCCGTAATAATTTAGCAAACCCTAATTAATAACAAAAAAAAAAATACTTGCCCTTGTCAATGTATCGTCAGAAAGGAAAGAAATCAGCGAGGGCTGTGAGGATAAGCAGCCCACATGAGATATAAAAAGCCGACGAACAGAGTCGAAATCGATCTTCGAAACACTGAAACTGTCACGTAAGGATACGATGGTGGCTGTCCGCAAGAATGGAAAACGGCATCCACGTGCCATCTCCGGCACCTCGTAGCACATGAGCCAGTTGTTCGTCATCAACAATTAAAAACAGGGTATGTCGCTCTCCATTGTAGAGAACGCCAATCGCTGGTTGCGAAAACGCCAATCGTTTCTCGTCGAATCTTCGATAGTTTCTCGTTGGTATCTCGCTCGACATTCGTTGCTCTTTCGTTCGTTTTTTGCTTGTTCCTCGTTCGGTCTTCGATAGACTAACGACAAACCAACGAGAGACGAACGAGAGACGAACGAGGACCTAACGAGAAGTGATCGAGAACCGAACGATAACAGGTCGGGTGACAATTGAAGACTCATGGTCCTTCTGTTGTAACCAGTTGGGGTTATTGAATGTGCTGTTTGTAAACATAAATATGTGGTTATGATTATACGTTAAATGGTTTGTTGCAAAGCTACCTTCTTGTTTGGGAAATCATCCTCAGGTAGGGCTGCAAAGATACAACATCACGAAACCCAAATGTCCATCTTTGTCCAACATTGTCCAATATTGAGCTAATATTTAGCTTTATTTAACATATATACGCACTTTTTTACACAAACCACACACAAATACAGCTTATTGCTTTTAACGAAAAATCAATAGCCGATCAACAATGTTTCGTATCTTTTGCCGACAACAAACCTTAATCAGCCGTCAGGCTTTCTGTAAACATCATTTATTATTCCTACGTTTAACAAAAGGTATTATCATGGTTTAGCAAAAGCGATGGTTTATTCCCAGTTTGTATTCCAACATCCTCAAATAGAACAATACATGACACAAATCATATATTATTTGAAGAGTCTGTCATAGAGACCTCTGTTCTATGTAGGATGGAATCAACTTCACGCCAATGCATTTTTGTCCTTTCTGGTCTTGATTACAGTTTTGGATGGTTTCGTCCATTTGCATACCTCTATGTTGATAGAGGCAAAGACAACCTATAGTCATGATTGATAGATTAAGAAAAACAAAGTACGTAAGCAAGCGTTTCTGCTTAGCGCACTTAGTAATCACGCGCCAACAATATTTGAGCCAGTTTATTAAAGATGGTGATTTCTGACATCGTCTTGCTGAGAAACAAGTTTCTTTCGATATATCGTCAACTAAGTATTATAGTAACAACAGAAACTCAGCAAAGTCGCCAAGGTTTTAATTGTGTCTAAGGGCATTATACTTCGACGTCGGGATGAAATTCCACCACCTCTCCTTTGGCAAGTGATGCAGGCACATCAATAAGACGCTGGTTGCTACTTCCGCGAAAAAGGAGGTCTTCGTCGCGCAAGGATTTCACAAAGGGACCATCAACCAAAACGTCTATTTCGTCGAGCAACTGCCGATAACGCGGTATCTTCACGATGGCCTCAAAGGTAAAACCGGTATAACACCAAATGGTCTTTTGAGTCTGGCTACGAATGGCACGAGCCAATTCGGTAAAGCCTTCTGCCTGATACAGGGGGTCACCACCTGAGAATGTTACGTTGGCGTAAGGGTCGGCTACAATGATTTTCATCACCTCGTCAGTGGTCATCGGATGTCCACCTCCTGGATTCCAGGACTGAGGATTGTGACAACCAGGACATTCGTGATGACAACCTGCACAATAGATAGAGGTCCGGAACCCCGGACCATCTACCATTGTATCTTCTATAATATCAAGTACTTGTATCATAGAGTAATTGACTGTTTGTTTCGTAGAAATCAATCCAACAATTATGTTGCTGATGGATTATTTCTCGTCGAAAAGATTCTGCTGTTGCGAACCTTCGATATGGGTCACACGATCATTCAACTCGCAAAGTTTGCCGTGATTCCAACGATCGGTGGTTCCTACGAGATAACCGGTAATGCGCTGCAACTTATCAATATGCTTGCTACCGCACTTAGGACATACCTCCAGGTGTGGATCGGCATTCTCATATCCGCAGTCCATGCAACGATTACGGTTGTGGTTCACTGAGCCGTAACCCATATTCAACTGGTCCATCATATCCACAACATTCATGATAACCTGTGGGTTGTGAGTGGCATCACCGTCGATTTCAACATAGAAGATGTGACCACCACGAGTCATTTCGTGGTATGGAGCCTCTACTTCCGCCTTATGACGGGCTGAACATTTATAATAAACGGGCACGTGGTTAGAATTGGTATAATAATCACGATCGGTCACACCAGGGATTGATCCGAACTCGGCACGGTCCTTCTTGGTAAATTTACCACTAAGACCTTCTGCAGGAGTAGCAAGAACAGAGTAGTTATGCTGATAGCGCTCAGAGAAATCGTTGGCACGGTCGCGCATGTAACCCACAATCTTCAGACCCAGTTTCTGAGACTCTTCGCTCTCACCATGATGCTTTCCTGTCAGTGCTACAAGACATTCTGCCAAGCCGATGAAACCAATACCAAGGGTGCCTTGGTTGATGACGCTCTCAATAGTATCATCAGAGTTCAGTTTGTCAGCACCAATCCAAAGACTCTTCATCAACAGTGGGAACTGTTTAACAAAAGCAGTTTTCTGGAACTGATAACGCTCATCGAGCTGCTTAGCTGCTATTTCCAACTCTTCATCGAGTTTTGCAAAGAACTTGGCGATACGAGCCTCCTGATCTTTCACATCCATACATTCGATGGCAATACGCACGATATTGATGGTTGAGAACGACAAATTACCACGACCAACAGAGGTCTTTGGACCGAAACGGTTCTCAAATACGCGAGTGCGACAACCCATAGTAGCAACCTCGTTCATATAGCGTTTGGGATCGTCGGCACGCCATGCATCACTTTGGTTAAAGGTAGCATCGAGGTTGAGGAAGTTGGGGAAGAAACGGCGAGCGGTCACTTTGCATGCCAACTGATACAAATCATAGTTAGGATCTTGTGGCAGATAGTTGACACCACGCTTCTTTTTCCATATCTGGATTGGGAAGATGGCTGTCTCACCATTACCCACACCCTGATAAGTAGAGTTGAGCAATTCACGCATGATGCAACGACCTTCAGCCGAAGTATCGGTGCCATAGTTGATACTTGAGAACACAACCTGATTACCACCACGTGAGTGAATGGTGTTCATATTGTGGATAAAGGCTTCCATAGCCTGATGTACACGACTGACAGTTTTGTTGATAGCATGCTGACGCGCACGGTCTTTACCCTTCAAACCATCAAGATCCTGCTTTAGATAGTCGATCAGCGGCTCATGATACAGGTCGGCAAAACTCTCACCATACAAATCTTCGAGCGCCTTCAACTCCTCTATATATGACAGGCGTACATAGGGAGCCAAATAGAAATCGAAGGCAGGAATAGCCTGTCCGCCATGCATTTCGTTTTGTGCACATTCCATTGAGATACAAGCCAGTACGGCAGCAGTCTCAATGCGCTTAGCAGGACGGCTGGCGCCATGTCCGGCAACAAAGCCTTTAGTGAGAATATTGTCGAGAGGATGCTGACAGCAGGTGAGGGACTTCGTGGGATAGTAGTCCTTGTCGTGGATGTGCAGATAATTGTGCTCCACGGCATCGCGGCTCTCAGGTGAGAGCAAATAGTCATCGACAAAGGGTTTAGTGGTTTCAGATGCAAACTTCATCATCATACCGGCAGGGGTGTCGGCATTCATATTGGCATTTTCACGTGTCACGTCGTTGTTCTTGATGTTGACAATATCAAGGAACACGTCGCGAGTCTTAGCCTTACGGGCAATGGAACGTTGGTTGCGATAGGCAATGTAGCGCTGTGCTACATCCTTTCTCGAACTCTTCATAAGCTCCATTTCTACCGAGTCCTGAATCTGCTCTACCGTCATCTGAGCACTGCCACGTGCGGCAATGCGGTCTGTAATAGTCTGCAGAAGGCTATCATCTTCACCTTTCTCTGTACTGATCATAGCCTTGCGGATAGCGGCCATAATCTTTTGCTCGTTAAATCCCACGATGCGTCCGTCGCGCTTTACTACTGTCTGTATCATGCTTTTATAACTTTTGGAATTATGAATTGGTTATTGGGTTGTTATTTTCCGTTTGCAAAGATACAAATAAATATTATAAGATTTTCGTTTTGGACAACTTTTATTGTGTTAATAAATGTCAATTCACTAACACACAATAAGTTATAAAACGCAAATGGAAAACTTTTGAAAAATTCCCCATTTGTAAGTTTTCTAAAAAGAAAATCCTATACTTATACAAGTTGTTTACGATAGCAACGATGCCTACGGTGCTGTCTGGCATCAAGATACTGCCATTGGCTGCGCACATTCTCATTGGTTTCCATCTGTGGCATAGCCTCTGCCCACTTGAAGCCATATCGTTGAATCTGCTGAATGAGGTCGTCAAAAATGAGCGAATTGGCACCCTTGGCACGATATTCTGGCAGAACGCCGATAAGCAAAAGGTCGGCAGTATCCGTCTTATGCCACTTCAATGCACGCAAAAGATGCCACCAACCGAATGGTAACATACGCCCATCATGCGTTTGGCGAAGTGCTTTAGTAAATGAAGGGAAAGCTATTCCGAATCCTATCATTCGATGATCAGGAGTGTTCCAATCCTCAATACTGGTCACCAGTTTCAAGTCCGCAATCTTAATATACTGTTCCACAAGCTGGTCAATCTGCTTCTCTGAGAGTTGGCTGTAACCATAAAGGTCCTTGTAAGTGGCATTGATAATATCAAATACTTCACGTCCTTTGCCTCCTTCAACAAGTTCCTTTCTTGTAAATTTATGTATTTGAAGATTGTAGCGCTTGCGTATCATCTGGGCAATCTTGTGGAATTTCTCAGGCACCACTTCAGGCACTTTCACCCGATATTCCATATAGTCATTGTCTTTGACAAATCCTTCCAACTGCTCCATGTGTTTTATATAATAAGGGTAGTTGTAGTTGATATACATCGTGGCATCTTCATCGAATCCTTCAATCAGCATACCTTCACGATCCATATCAGTAAATCCGAGTGGCCCTGCTATTTCATTCATGCCTTTCTGGCGTCCCCACTGCATGACAGCATCCATCAGTGCACGGCTTACGCAAGTATCATCGATAAAGTCGAACCATCCGAAACGTACCTCCTTGCGGTTCCATCGCTCATTAGCCCGATGGTTGATGATGGCTGCAACGCGTCCCACAACCTTCCCGTCTCGCATAGCAAGATAGTATTCCGCCTCGCAACATTCGAACGCCGTATTACAGTCATGTCGCAAAGTATTCATCTCTTCGGAATAAAGAAACGGAACAGCCTGCTTACACTCACGATACATCTCGTAGTAGAACTGCACAAACTGTTTCAATTCCTGACGTGTGGTTACTTTCTTTATTTCTATATTAGTCATCATCGCCTTATGCTTAGTAGTAGATTCGATAGTACCCCGACCGAGAATCGAACTCGGAACTAAGCTTTAGGAGAGCCTTGTTATATCCATTTAACTATCAGGGCAGCCGAAATGCGACCACAAAGGTACAAAATATAATTGTAATATGATTATTTTTGAGTACCTTTGTAGCATATTTCTAATACAAATATTGATATTATGGGAAAATTAGTCATCAACTCGTATGACGAGTTTGCCGCCCATCTGGGCGAGGAATTAGGTGCTTCCGATTGGTTGCAAGTAGATCAAGATCGCATCAATCTCTTTGCTGATGCTACACTCGACCACCAGTGGATACATGTGGATGTAGAGCGCGCAAAAAAGGAGAGTCCTTACAAGAGCACCATCGCTCATGGTTACTTGACGTTGAGCCTGTTGCCATACATGTGGGATCAGATTATTGAGGTCAACAATATCAAGATGTTGGTCAACTACGGCATGACTGACATGCGCTTCGGCCAACCTGTTATCACCGGCAGTCGCGTGCGTCTTGTCACTACTCTTCATGCCATTCAAAACCTTCGCGGTATCTGTAAGGCTGAAATTAAGTTCAAGATTGAAATTGAGGGACAACGCAAACCAGCCCTTGAGGGTATTGCTGCCTTCCTTTATTATTTCGAGTAAGACCTCCCATCAACTGCGGAAAGAAACCGCACTATCCCATACATCAGACGTACTCACTCTATTCGAGTGACGTTCTCGACAAAGACGGTTGTAGTGGTTTCGAAACTAAGATATCAGTTCTCGTTCGACATTCTTTCCTATTGATGAATTGAAAAAGCGAGCCCGTTTCCATGTGGAAGCGGGCTCGCTATATATATTAATAAGGTGTATCCTTATGCTTTTGCTTCTCCGGCATTATCTTCACGGATGGTCTTACCCATTACAAGGAATGCAGTAGGAGCAGCGATGAAGATAGACGATAGCGTTCCGAAGATTACACCCAGCAACATTGCGAATGAGAAAGAACGGATGCTGTCGCCTCCAAGAACGAAGATACACAGCAATACGATCAATGTAGTCACAGAGGTGTTGATGGTACGGGCCAGTGTCTGGTTGAGCGAACCATTAAACAATGACTGCAAATCGCGCTTTGCATAGAGGCTGTGGTTCTCACGTACACGGTCGAATACCACCACCTTATCGTTGATAGAGTAACCGATAACGGTCAGGATAGCACCGATGAAGGTTTGGTCAATCTCCAACGACATGGGGAGAATGCCCCAGCATACCGAATACATACCGATAACGATAAGGGCATCGAGTGCCAATGCTACGGTAGCACCTACAGAGTAAGCGAGGTTGCGGAAACGCAGCAAGATGTAGAGGAAGATGGCAATCAAGGCGATGAATACAGAGATGACAGCACCATGAGTGATATCCTTAGCAACAGAAGGACCAACCTTTGATGAGCTAATGATAGAACCACCCTTGCGGATATCCGGGTTCTTAAAGTCTTCAACGCTCTCCTGACTAACCAGTCCAGCCTTCTTCAATGAGTTATAAAGAATGGTTTCAGCCTTGTCGTCCACCTGAGGATTGTTTGATTCAATGTCCCAGTTGGTAGAAACACGAACTGTCTTTCCATCAGTACCGAGTGCGATAACGCTGGTGTTTGCCTCTTTGCCTGCGTTCTCACCAACGGTGTTGACGAATGCGCCAGCCAATGTAGTGCGCACCTGCTCAACAGGTACAGACTTGTCAAGTGTTACCACGTAGTTGCGACCACCGGTGAAGTCGATACTCTTGCTAAGTCCGCGAACAGCGAAGCTTATGCAGAACAGAACTGCCACAACAGCCCAGATGGTGAATGACTTCTTATATACGCCCATGAAGTTGTACTTAGTATTCTGCATCATGTTGCGTGAATAAGCGGTGGTGAAAGTGAGATTCTGCCACTTATCCTTCTTCATCTTGCCATCATAAACCAGACGTGTCATGAATACAGCGGTGAAGAATGATACACAGATACCGATGATCAAAGTAGTAGCGAAGCCTCTGATAGGACCTGTACCGAATACGTAGAGGATGATACCAGTAATCAACGAAGTGAAGTTAGAGTCGAAGATGGCCGAGAAGGCATTCGAGTAACCGAGGTTGAGTGCTTCTTTCACGGTATGTCCCTTGCGGAGTTCTTCCTTCGTGCGCTCATAGATAAGCACGTTGGCATCCACAGCAGTACCCAATGTGAGCACGATACCGGCAATACCCGGCATGGTCAGGGCAGCTTGGAATGACGTCAAGATACCAAGTGTGAAGAAGAGGTTGAAGAGCAATGCAATATTTGCGAGCATTCCAGGAATGAATCCATAGAGCATTACCATATAAATCATCAGCAGTACGAAAGCTACAACGAATGAGATAGCACCCTGCTGAATAGACTGTGCACCGAGTGAAGGACCTACGACCTCTTCCTGTACGATACGTGTAGGAGCAGGCATTTTACCTGAGTTGAGGGTGTTGGCAAGGTCTTTAGTATCTTCTATAGTGAAGTTACCAGTGATAGAAGAGTTACCACCGTCAATCTGTGTAAGGATACGTGGTGCGCTATATACGGCATCGTCAAGTACGATGGCAACAGCACGACCGATATTCTGCTTGGTAATCTGTGACCAGCGACGTGCACCGTCAGAGTTCATCTGCATAGAAACCGATGGGTGACCCATCTGGTCGAACTCATCTTTAGCCCCGGTGATAACGTCACCTTCCAGTGGAGCGCGTCCATTTGGCTCAGTCACTTTCAATGCGTAGAGAGCGAAGATATCACCACGAGTATTCTGTCCACCAAAGTCTTCAGCCTTAGCACCCCAACGGAGTTTGCACTCAGCAGGCAACACTTGGTTGGCAATATCAGAATAGATAATCTTGTTGACCTCTGCAGTATCGCGTGCATTAGCGTAACCTACGATGGCAAGACCATCACCCTGCATGGGCTGGAGTACAGAGAAGAGTGGGTTCTGCTTCTTTGCAGCAGCAATAGCCTTTGCTTCTTCTTTGCTTGCATTAGCTTTTCCAGCATTGAGCTTTGCAGCCAAATCGTTGGTTGCGGCCTGTGCATTTGCAGTAGTATCGGTAGCTGTTGTGTCGGCTTCTGCCTCAGCAGCACCACCTGTTACGGCATATTTCTGATTGAGCTGGCTCAGCAATGGTACGATCTCCTTGGTGTTGTAGGTCTCCCAGAACTCCAAGTTTGCACTACCTTGCAACAATTTGCGCACGCGCTCTGGCTCTTTGATACCAGGCATTTCAACCATGATTCGTCCGCTTTGTCCTTCCAGTTTCTGGATGTTAGGCTGTACCACGCCGAATTTATCGATACGGTTGCGTACCACATTGAATGAGTTGTCCACAGCAGACTGCACTTCAGTGCGCAGTGCGCGTTCAACTTCAGCATCGCTGCTGCTGGTGCTCACTTTGCCTTTCATCTGCTGTGTAGCAAAGATGGCTGCGAGTGGACGACCGTTTCCTTCTTTTTTCCAATGTTTCACGAAGAGTGTTATGAAGTCTTCCTGACTTGTTTCCTCTTCTTTTTTAGCTTCTTCCATGGCCTTTTTGTAGGCAACGTCTGTCTTGTGGTCAGCGAGTACGTCAACAACGTCTGGTACTGAAACCTCAAGAATCACGTTCATACCGCCCTTCAGGTCAAGTCCGAGGCCGATTTCCATTTCGCGGCACTGCTTGAAAGAGTAGATTCCGCAGTACACTTTCTCGTTCATGATAGAGTCGAGATACTCCTGGCCTTTCTCTTCAGTCATGGCCGCTGCCTTATTCTCGTGGTAGCGTGTCACGAAGGAGAAGGAGAGGTAGAAGATACACACGAGTATCAGAACCAGTGCGATGAATTTTACGATTCCTTTGTTTTGCATTTTTTTATTGTTTTATTTTATTTTGTATATTTTTTCCCAAATAGTTTGCAAATATACTTATTTTTCTTCACTTAGCGAAATTTCTCGCTGAAAAACGTGTATTTTTCAAGGTTTTCCGTTGATTTTAAGCCAACAGACTATGGGATAATGGTCGCTGGCATCTATTTTATTGTCTATCTTGCAGTTGTATGGTTGTATATCGTTGGAACAGAAAATGTGGTCTATACGGAAGTAAAATCCTTTTTGACTGTACGACCATCCGAGTCCTTTTCCTGTTGTGGTGAAGCAGTCTTTGAGTACTGTAGATACTTTGTGGCGCGAGTAGGAAATGGGGTTGTCGTTGAAGTCTCCGCAGAGTATGATAGGATACTGCTTATGTTCTTCCACGTATTGACATACTGCATCAATCTGCGGAGCACGCCTTGCCGATGATTCCGCCAGTGTGATGAGCAGTTTTTTTGATTCATGTTTGGCCTCTTGTCCCTTGATATTGCCTTTAATGATGTTTTGGTAGTTATGTCGGTCTTCTGTTGAGAGGTGTGTTCCTTCGAAGTGGTTATTGATGACCAATAGCGTATCGTTTCCCACTTGCAGATACCAAGCCACACTACCATTGGCTTCTGAGCGATAGTTGATTCGTTCTTTTCGTATGATGGGAAACTTGGTATGTATGCCAACTCCATTGATGGCAGGTCCTGGATTGAAGTGGACTGTATCGTTATAGGCAAATGTCTTCTGAAATTCTTTAAATGCATATCTTCTCCACGTATCCACATCTTCTTGCAGACAGACGATATCTGGCTGTTCATCGTGCAGATATTGGCACACCGTTCCAAATCCATCTTCATATTTATAGTTGCCCCCATAGGTGCATACGTTATATGAAATGAGTTTTATTGCGTTTTCATCAGGATCTGTAAATTGCATATTAAGTGGCATATAGGTGCTGATGGGAATATATGTTGCAACATATCCGAGGATAGGAATCCACACCATTCTCCACTTGAATGTGAGCCAGAAGAAGAGGAAGCACAAGTTGATGAGTAGCAAGATAGGGAATGTCATTCCAACGCACGACAATACCGGATGGTCGGCAGGATTGAGTCTATCAGAGAATCCCACGGCCAGCATGATGAGTACCAGCGCCATATTGGCGCCTGCTACCATCTTTATAGTGAACTGTTTGAGTCGCTTAATCAATTTCTATTGCTTTGTTCAAACAGTTTCTTCTTTTCCTCTTTAGTCAGACTGTCATATCCGCTTTTCCTGATTTTGTCGAGTATAGCGTCTATTTCTGCCTGCCGTGCGCTGTCTTCTTCCTTTTCTTTATGTTCCTCCCAACGTGGTGTTTCGGTAGAAGGCTGATAGTGGAAGGTGTTGCGGCGCTTATTCTCATATTGTTTCTTCATCTGTTGGAAGAAACCGTTTTGCCCATTAAATCTCTGTTCAATGTTCGGATGTTTCCGCCAGTAGCGTATGAGCAGAAATCCGAAGAGCATACCACCAAGATGTGCCATGTGTGCTATTCCGTCGCCCGGAGTATTCAATGCCGACCACACTTCTATCACGATATATCCCCCGATGAGCCATTTTGCCTTGATGGGGAATGGGAATGGAATGATAAACATTCTCTCGTTGGGGAATGTCATACCGAATGCCAACAGAATGGCATAGACGGATCCCGACGCTCCTACTGTGGTCCACAGATTAAGGTACGCTTCGGTTGTAATTCTTCCTGACGATGTCATTACGAAATCGTATGCCGCAAGGTTTTCGTTGGCATAGTTGATGTATTGCACACCTTCCTGTATGATACCTGCTCCTATTCCACATACAAGATAGTAAATAAGGAATCGTTTTGGTCCCCAAACTCGTTCCATAACGGTTCCAAACATCCATACTGCAAACATGTTGAAGAATAGATGCATGAACGAACCGTGCATAAACAAGTATGTGACGAGTTGGTAGAACGAAAAGTCTTTGGCCATGAAGAAATGCAAACCGAATGTTGCTGTGAGATCGAGGCCTTGTTTTTCAAACACCCATGTGGCAAAGAATGCCAGTACATTGATGATGAGCAGGTTCTTTGTAATACTTGGTATATTATTCATCGTGTTGTTCCTTCGTTTTATTATATGTAAGCTCTTGTTATTTCTTTTCGGTCGCAAAATTACTAAAAATCTTGCTGTTTCGGCATGAAAAGTGCCTTGTAAGCGGTTTTTTTTAGTAAAAATCTCACTTTTTTTGATTTTTTGTTTGTTTTTTGAATACTTTCCCCTATATTTGCCAAGAAATTAAATAAGAACCGACAAAAACTATTAATAATTTATCAAAAAAATCAGAATTATGAACAAGACAGAATTGATTGACAAGATTGCAGCCGAGGCAGGATTGACAAAGGCTGACTCTAAGAAAGCCCTTGAGGCCACCGTATCAGTAATTAAGGCCGCTCTCGCCGCAGGTGATAAAGTACAGCTCGTAGGTTTCGGTACTTTCGCCGTTGCTGAGAAGCCCGCTCGCGAGGGTATCAACCCCCGTTCAGGTGAGAAGATCACTATCGCTGCAAAGAAGGTTGCCAAGTTCAAGGCTGGTGCTGAGTTTGCAGAGGCTATCAACAAGTAATCTGTGTCTTTAGGCCCAACAAAGAATAGGGGACTCCGTTTTGGAGTCCCCATTCTTTTTTCAGTCTGTTTTCTTTTCAGGCTGAAAAGTATCTGCTGCTGACATTAGGGCTGTTTTCCGATATATGCCAGAATACCTCCATCCACATAGAGGATATGTCCGTTGACAGCATTTGATGCGTCTGAAGCGAGGAAGACAGCAGGTCCCATGAGTTCTTCAGGTTCGAGCCAGCGTCCTGCAGGTGTTTTGGCGCAGATAAAGCTGTCGAATGGATGGCGACTACCGTCTGCCTGACGTTCGCGCAAGGGTGCGGTTTGTGGTGTTGCGATATATCCTGGACCGAGTCCGTTACACTGGATATTGTATTCACCAAACTCCGAGCAGATGTTGCGTGTGAGCATTTTCAGTCCGCCCTTAGCCGCTGCGTATGCCGAAACGGTTTCTCTTCCGAGTTCCGACATCATAGAACAGATATTGATAATCTTACCATGTCCCTTCTTAATCATGCCTGGCAATACTGCTTTTGATACGATGAAAGGAGCATTGAGGTCGATGTCAATCACCTGTCGGAAGTCTTCTACCGACATTTCTGTCATGGGGATTCGCTTGATGATTCCAGCGTTGTTGACCAGAATATCGATAACGCCCAACTGCTTTTCGATGTCGCTAACCATAGCTTTCACCTGCTCTTCATCGGTCACGTCACAGATGTATCCGTGAGCCTCAATACCCTTAGCCTTATAGTCGGCAAGAGCTTTATCGAGGTGTTCCTGCTTGCGGCAGTTGAAAGCAATTTTTGCACCAGCCTTAGCATAGGCTTCCGCGATAGAAAATCCTATACCATAGGCAGCACCGGTAACGAGGGCTACTTTGCCCTCCAATGAAAATAGATTTGTCATATACTTATGTTTTATTTCAGATCAGTAATAAGTGAGAAGTCTTGGTCACCATAGTCGAGGTTTTCGCCGCCCATACCCCAGATGAAAGTATAGTTGTGTGTGGCAGCAGCCGAGTGTATGCTCCATTCTGGCGAGAGCACAGCTTGGTCGCCTTTCATCCAGAGGTGGCGTGTCTCTTCCACTTCGCCCATGAAGTGGCAAACGGCCTGATCTTCGGGAATCTCAAAGTAGAAGTATGCTTCCATACGTCTTGAGTGCACGTGAGCAGGCATGGTATTCCATACAGAACCGGGTGCGAGTTCGGTCATACCCATTTGCAGTTGACAAGTAGGCAGCACTTGATTGACAAGCATCTTATTGATATCACGCTCGTTAGAAGTTTCGAGTGCACCCATGTGAGCCACTACCGCATCCTTTTTAGTTACTTTCTTGCAAGGATATTGCTTGTGTGCGGTAGTAGAGTTGAAGTAGAATTTCGCAGGTTGCTTAGCATCTTTCGATTCAAACACCACGTCACGGTCGCCACTTCCGATGTAGAGTGCCTCCTTATAGTCGAGTTCGAAGGTTTCGTCGCCCACCTTTACGGTTCCGGCTCCACCCACATTAAAGATACCCACTTCACGTCGTGTAGTGAAGAAAGGAGCTTTCAGCGGATCGATAGCTTCGAGTTTTAGTGCCTCGTTGACAGGCATTGCTCCACCTACCACCATGCGGTCATACATAGAATAAACCATATTCACCTCGTCTTGGGCGAATACTTTTTCAATTAGGAAATCGCGTCGGATTCGTTTAGTGTCATAGCTTTTTGCATCTTCGGGATGCGCTGCATAACGAATTTCATAATTTGTTTTCATAAGTGTGATGATTTGTTCTAGTTAAATTCGTACTGCAAAGGTACGATTAAGTGAGCAGAATACAAAAAGAAAAAACAAATTTCTTTTTGGATTCTCGAACGTGAGTACCTAAGACCGTAAGGTCAAAGGTACGATTAAGTGAGCAGAATACAAAAAGAAAAATTAAATTTCTTTTTTTATTCTCGAACGACAGTACCTAAGACCGTAAGGTCAAAGGTACGATTAAGTGAGCAGAATACAAAAAGAAAAATTAAATTTCTTTTTTATTCTCGAACGACAGTACCTAAGATGCAAAGCATCAAAGGTACGATTAAGTGAGCAGAATACAAAAAGGTTGCCGTTTCTGCCTCTTTCTACAGAGTTTTGGCGAAAGGGCGAAACCGCAGGCAAACCTGTGTTCGCCGCCTATAGTTTGCGAATCAGGGTCAGTCCGTCGCGCAGCGGGAGGATGACACGCTCCACACGGGAGTCCTGTCTGACATAGTCGTTGAAAGAGACGATACCGTGGGTTTGCTGGTCTTTCCCGTAGGAAGGATCCACCACATGACCGTCCCACAGGGTGTTGTCGGCAAGGATAAAGCCACCCTTGCGCACCACCGAGAGCGCCATTTCGTAGGTTTCGCGATATGTGCGCTTGTCGCCATCTATGAAAGCGAGGTCGAAGGTGATGCCCAGTCGGGGCGCTTCGGTAATGGCATCGCCAATGAGAAAGGTGATGCGGTCAGCCCATGGCGACTGTTCTATCCACGGACGGGTAAAGTCCTCTTGCTCGTCGTTGATTTCGAAAGTGTAGAGATGTCCACCATCTTCCAGTCCTTCAGCCATCGACAAGGCGCTATAGCCACTAAACGTACCCACCTCAAGCACATTCTTGGGGCGTATCATGCCGACCAACATCTTCAGCAGTCTGCCCTGAAGGTGGCCCGATGCCATGCGTCCATGGAGCAGATGGATATTGGTAGCACGCCAAAGCTTATAGAGATAGTCGGGCTCTGGGTCTGAATGGGTCAATATATAGTTGTCGAGCGTCATCCGATGAGTGCTTCAATAGCCAGACGGTAGGAGTCGAGTCCGAAACCACAGATCACTCCGCGACAGGCTGGCGAGAGATAGGAATGGTGGCGGAATGGTTCGCGCTGATGCACATTGGAGATATGTACCTCTATCACTGGACTTTTCAGCGACCTGATGCAGTCGTGCAGCGCTATAGAAGTGTGGGTGTATGCACCGGCGTTGAGCACGATGCCATCTACCGTAAATCCATCTTGCTGCATGCGGTTGATGAGTTCTCCCTCCACATTGCTCTGATAGTAGTCTATCTCTACATCGGGATAACGCTGCCGCAGCGTAGGCAGATAACTTTCAAACGACGAGGTGCCGTAGATGCCTGGTTCGCGCTGTCCGAGCAGATTAAGGTTGGGACCGTTCACAATAAGTATTTTCATCTGTTTCATCTTTTTTTGCGTGGTGCAAAGATACAACATTTTTTCAAATCCAGCCCCATTATCGCGATAAAATCGCAAGATACCTGGCGGCACCATGTCTCATAGAACAGAAACCTTCGATTACTTGCTCTTAAGCGGAGAACTTTCGCTCATTTCTATGAGGAATGCCCATTTGCCGTCGGTAAGTTTCTGCAGCGTGATAGTGCCACCCATGGCTTCCATGATTTTGTGGCACAGGGGCAGTTCGAGATTGCTTCGGTCGCTCTGTGCACAGGGCTGCCTGTCGTTGAAGGCATCAAACAGTTCGGTTTTGTCTTTATCTTGGAAATTGGCATGTACCATCACCCAGATTTTCACCTGCTTACCATCGCCCTCACATTTCACTTCCACCTGCCCTTCGGTCTTACGACAGTCGGCATTGAGTATGGCGTATGTCAGTACTTGCGAAAGACGCTTGGGATCAGCATAGACATAATGCTCCCGTCCGGCAGGTATCAGCGTAAACTCAAGGTTGTTACACTGCTCTTGTGTTTCGTGGATATCTGACAGTGTTGTTTCCACATTGACATTGAAACTATACAACAGGAAATCGTTCAGACCAGCCTTTCCGAGGTCGATGATGTCGTCGAAGAGGTTGATGAGCTGCGTTTTGTTGTTGGCTATGATTTTCATCATCCTGCGCTCGTCTTCGCTCAGATGGTTCGTATCAATCATGTCGATAGACATCTGGATGACATGGAGCGGATTGCGGATGAGTTTGCCCATATTGGCTATGAAGCGGGTCTTGCCGGCTTCGTTCTCTTTGGTAAGGACAAGCAGTTCTTTGGTTTTCTTCTTGAGTTCGCGTTCAACGACAGCTATGGTGAATATCACTATCAGGAAGAATGCCATAATGATGGCACCTATGACGATATATGCCTTATTGCGCTCTAAGAAGCTCACGGGTTTGCCGTAGTAAACGGCATCGGCGGGATAGAGTTCTTCGGGTATTCCGCAGGCTTTCAGCGTGTTGTAATTAAGGTATCGTTTGGCATTGTCGAGTTGTATCAGAGGAATATCCTTGGGTTGTGTGCCGTTCTCTATCTTCGAAAGCACTTCTTGCAACTTCTCTATGAGTTCGTCGAAAGTGGGATATACGCCTCCTGCCAATGCGCCATCTCTGATGCCCAAATCGTAAAGTCCGAAAGCGGCATCGCCAGTCAACTGGCCCACAATCTGTCGCATGGCATTGTCGGGATATAATGCACGGGTGGCATTCTGCTTCTGAGTGATCCACGAATCGAAGATTACTGTTGTGTTTTTGGGCAGTGTCATCAGTCGGTCTTGCAACTCGGCAGTAGTCATCTGCCTATTGTTGAGGTCGATGAAATTGATGTCGGGATGGTATTGCGCCAACACTTTTCGTGTTTTATATCTTGAAAGATAGCCTATCTGCCATGAATTAGTGACAAGGGCAAGATTCTTGGTTTTCGGCTTGAGTTGTAAAGCCAATTCAATGGTCTCGTGTATAGAATAGGGATCGGTGATGAGTGTGGCATTGAAGCCGCGACGCGACTCTTCCAGTGGTATCTTCATACTTTCCACACACTCCTTACCACTGTCATAGTCCTTGGCACTGAAGGTGTATTCGCCAGAGAAAACAGCAACACAAGGCACCTCTTTCCATGCGCCTTTCATGAATGTGCGATACATAATCCATGCTTCCTCACCTATCAGAATGACTATTTCCTTGCCTGTGGCATCATGGGTGTTCATGATAGATTCGGCTTTTTCCTTCATCAATACGCTGTCGCGCTGGGCTACAAGGTCAAGAAATTCCACTTCTACCTTCAACCGTCTGTTGACTGCATAACGTGAAACTACGGCACTGGCGAGGTTTTCCGCCCATGCATATCCCTGGAAATAAGAGCTCAATACGAGCACTTCTTTCTTGCTTTGCGCCTCTTGTGACTGTGCTTGAACACCGGATATGGTTATGATTGACAGAAAAAATATAAACGCTATCGTTCTTTTCAGCATACTCATGTGGTGTGTTATCATTTCCTATTTACTATCTATGGTTTAATTTTCTGCAAAGATACAACATTTTTTCAATTTTAGAACTACAATGGTGATAAAATTACAGAGTAAATTGCAAAAAAATATATCACGAGTGGTCACGTGACGGAAAGAGTGGCGACACAACATCAATGGACGCCACACACAATTCACAAAATATTCAGTTTTTCGTTTATCATCAAGCACCTAATTCCTCATTCACATATTCGGCTGAGTCACAGACACTTAATTTGATGTTTGATTGCAATATACGGGTTTCCCCGAGCATCCATCAAACACCAAATTGCGGTACAGCATATCTGCCATACTGGTTTGTAGCCATCAAAAAAACATATTGTCGCTCAGAAATAAAATTAATTGCATTTTTTTTTTACAGCATTTTGCAAAGGAGTTTTAGATGTTTGGCAAAAGTATTGTCCAACGTTTGGTAAAAGTATTGCCTAACGTTTGGCAAAAGTATTGCCCAACGTTTGGCAAGAGTATTGTCTAACGTTTGAAAAAGGTCTTTTCAACGTTTGATAAAGATGTTATCCAACGTTTGATAAAAATATTATCCAACCTTTGATAAAGGTGTTATCCAATATTGGATAAAGGTGTTATCCATCGTTGGATAAAGGTGTTATCCATCGTTGGATAAAAATATGATCAAGGTTTGAAAAAGTGCTGATAAACCTCACTAACCCTATTTATACATTGATATACATGGTTCGCTTAGCTGTTTCATGGTTATGAGAGATGGTTATCTGTGTGGTCGAAGTGTGGTCGAAAGCACCAGAAAGAAAAGCATTCGACCACCGCATAACATTCTGTTTCGCTTGATGTTATACCGTCATGGTGGTCGTGTGGTCGATTTTTGCAACATCGCGTGCGCGTAGGCGTGCGCGCGTATATATAGAAGGAGGTTCGTCTAACTGTGTCAAACGAACCTTCCATTTTATGGCACTTTCTCTCGCCATGGCAAAATTTAAGCAAGCTTAATTCTGCTCATTTGGCTTAACACAAACGCTCTTATTATCAAACGATGGTTTTATCAGGTTATGTTTCTATCATCAATAATTCTCTGATACCTGAACTTTCGTTGTTTGCCCAGCAAGAATTTGGAATCCTCCTCGATTGCCTTTATTAGTCCTATAAATATAGTTGCCTATATTAAGAACCATCTTGGCTGAAGTCTGACCACGCTCACACGACAAGGAAGTAATAGAATAATCGAGATTCTGTGGGTCATAAATCCACAAAGTAACATTGGATGTCAATCGTGAGTTGGATACTATCATTAACGTTCCAGTCGTTTCATCTTCTTTATCGCAAGACACAAACGAAAGTGTGGCAACCATAGCCAGCAATACAAACAAAATTCTTTTCATAGTCCTATAAATTTAAAATAGACAACTAATATTACATAGACTGATGAACAATATCCATATTGATTTTTTCACCCAACAATCACATAGTCCTCACTTCAATCTTCTCTCCAATTCCTGTTCCACCTTTTCGGGCTCTAAGTCGCGTGCCACTATACGTCCGCTATTGTCGGCAACAATCATGGCGGGGACCGTAGATATGCCCAACTGGGTTGCCATGGGAGAATGGAACATCTTACCATCGCACACTACAGGCCATGGGATGGAGTCGCGATCTACACGGTGGCGCACGTCTTTGATATTGCCATCGAGACAGAGTGTCACCACGGCGAGTTTTGAACCGTAGGTCTTCTGGAGTTTCTGCAAACGGCGCTGTATGTCGCCACTCTGATAACTCCATGTTGCCCAGACATTGACCACATTGACCTTACCATTGAGCTGTACTTTCGATACGGGACGACCTTTAAGATCGGTAGCGGTAAACGAAGGAAGGACAGCACCCTGTCGGCTCTTCTTCAGTACATCGAGTTGGCGGCGCAGCGTGAGCAACCGTGCATTGTTGGGTTGCGCCTTCAACATCACTGCTGCTAATTGGGCGGCTTGGTCGAAATCGGCATCTATGGTCAAGACGAAATAGCGATTAAGCAGATAAGTGCTAATGGGCGATTCGGGATGCTTACGGATATAGTCTGCCACCTCTTTACGTTCTTCAGGCGGTGTGAGGCGGTTGAGTTGTGAACGCAGATCGGTGAACTGCTCGTTGATCTTAGACCCTTTTACCGTAATCTCCTTCAGATGGGTGGCGTCGCCTTTGATATTGAGCGAAGTGCCAGGAGTGGCAAACACGGGCAGTTCGCTATAATTGGGGAAAATGATGATAAAGGTATAGTCGCCCTGCACGGCTTTCTCGTAGGAAAACCGCCCGTCACGCACCTTGATGGTGTCGGTGCCCGTCATGCCCCCATCGGGACTATACACATAGAATTCGCCTTGATTCAGGTTTCTGAGTCGGCCCTCAAGACGGAATTTGTTACCGCCGATGCCGCACGAAACGAGAATCAAGACGAACGAAATATATCCAAGAATTTTTCTCATTCTTTATTTGCTAACCTTGCTCAGCTCCAAGTCGTTGGCAGCATACTGAGCCAGTTTGGGATCTTTCTGGATGGCGCTACGCAGATAAGAAGCTGCTGCGTCGTTGTTGCCCTGACGTGCATTGACGATGGCGTTGAGATAGTCGGTCATAGCGTCGGGATTCTTCACGTTAGCCAGTGTCTGAGTGGCACGGGCGTAGTCTTTATTGAGCAACTGTGCCAGAGCAGCGCTGTTAGAGTTTACACCTGCGAAGTCTTGCTGTGCCAGAGCGTAGTTGCCCTGTGCCAGATGCAGGTTACCCAGAGCCTCTGCCAGATTGTTGGCACCGGCTGCACGTGAGATATAATCCTCTGCGGTCTTAGCATCACCCTGCTGCAGAGCCAGCAGACCCATGTTGGCATTGGCCTCAGCATTCTTAGCATCGAGGGTGCGTGCCATGCTCAGATATTTCTGTGCCTCGGCATTGTTGCCCTTCTGCATAGCCAGTACGGCGAGGTTGTTGTAAGCGCGGCTGTCCTCACGATAGAGGTTGGTTGTGGTTTTGAGAATGTCCTCACGCTGTGCATCGGTATCGGCGATAGATGCTGCATAGAGCAGTTCCTCAACGCTGAGCTTAGAAGCATCTTCCTTATACTGAGCGAAAATCTGATCGTCATCGCGACCGATTGTCTCATAGTTGATGGTCATGCGGGCACGACGCAGTTCGGGCAGAATGCCGTCTGCCAATTCGCGGAAACCCTGACTCATGTTCTTAATCTGCTGCTCACGCTCCTGTGGGTCCTGATACATAGAGAGAACGCGGAGGATAACATCCTTGTCTTGAATGTTGCTGGCTTTAACCAACTCCTGGAAACCTTCCCAGTCCTGTGCGGTATATTGTGAAGAGAGGTTGGCGTCGATCTTGGCAGCCTTCATCTGTTTCTTCACGTATGACTCGGTGTTCTTCTGACGCTTGTTGGCGAGCTTCTCGTTGAGAGAAACACCACCATCGGGCGAAGCATAGGCTGAGATTTCTACATTATTGATATTGAGACCTTCCTGATCCTTTGCAATGCGCTTGAGCAGACTGGTGAACTCCTGTACGGAATTGCTCTTCAACTCGCTCTTGCGAAGTTCAGCCTGCTGGATGAGGAACTTGATAGTAGCATCAAATTTCTGTTCGTTGACACGCTGGAATGCATCCTGCGATGTGCAGGGCTTAGCACTGGTAATGGTAGAACGATAGAGTTCGCTGGTGGCAATCACACCTGTTGCAACCTTGACAGCAGGTACTTGCACCTCTTTCTTACCAACGCGTGCGTTGAAAGTGAGATAGAGGTCGCTCTTCTGCATGGCAGGCTGATAAGCGAAATTGGCTTTCATGGTATAGTGGCCGCCTACCTTATAGGAGATGGACTGATCGTTGCCCAACACCTTTTCGCCCTGGAATGTTGCACTCTGTCCCTTAACGGCAGTCTCTACGCCATTGTCGGTGAAGCGCAGTTCCGGTGTTACGGTAACCACAGCCTTCTTGGCCATATACTTCTCAGGGAACATACCATTGATTGTTGCAGGTACCTGACCCGACTCAGCAACCAACGGATTGGGTACTACCTTGAAGTTGTCGGCAGACAATTCTCCAAGCTTTCCACCACACGATGTCAGTGCGGCAACTGCCACTGCTGACAGAAATACTAATTTCTTCATTATTCTATCTGTTTTATACCTGTTGTTTTAAGATATTGCAAAGATAGTCACTTATTCTGTAAAAGACCGAATAAGACTGGATTTTTAGTGATTTTTAAGGTATATTTGCCGTCATTCTATCTATTTGGCATCATAAGTGCGATATACCAAATAGCAACCATCGGCATCAAGGGTAAAACGGGCTCCTAAGGATTCGTTGAGCGTGCCTTGCCACAGTTCTTCATAGGAATAGGCAGACCAACGAAGGCCTTCTGACGTGAGTCGAGTGGTATTGAAACTGAAGATACTGACCTGCTGACCTGCGAAACTATCAAAGGTTTGACGACCTTCTGCTGCAACAAACCATCCATAATCGGTCAACATCAGGGGCTCGATATTCATCTGACGGTAATAGCGCATCATCAAGGCGATATTGCCAAGGGTATGGTCTTCGCGCATTCCAGTAGCACCAAGATAGGCTAAGCGCAAACGGCAATGATTACTGATGGAGGACTGATAGTGGTCCAAGCAATAGCGCGTGGCTTTAGTGAGGTCGTTGTCTTCCTGTTCGGTAATCCGTGCCAACCGTGAGCGATACTGCGAAGGAATGCTGTCACCATCGCCCACTACAACATCAGCATCGGGCCAATGGACAATGGATCCATCACAACAAACCACATGGGGAGCTGAACGAAGCACTCCGAGCGGTATGGCATGGGTGGGAAACACGCCATTGGCAAGGATAACGGCATCGGGACGAAAGAGGAATTGCGACATCATCATGCTTCTGAGGTTGAGGGTGACTGCTGGTCTTGATGATTCTGGCGGTGCATCAGTTGACGCCACTTAAACCATCCTGCTACGGCAATCACAACATAGAGTCCATAGAGTCCTGCCTTAAAGGGAATGCCTTTGGTGACATAGAGGAACGTGCATACCACATCGACTGCAATCCAAAAGAACCATTGCTCCATATATTTGCGTGCCAATGCCCATAGGCCCACAAAGCTCAGCGCATTGGTGAAGGCATCGAGTACAGGAACGGTAGAATTGGTCCAGGTGATGAGTATATAATAGGTAGCTCCCCACGCTGCAAAGAAGAACACCGTGGCTGGCAGATAAAGACGTAGGGGCATGTGACTGATGGGAAGCGTACGCTTCTCGCCGTGTCCCCATTTCCATACGATATAGCCATAGACTGCTGCCAAAGTATAATAGGTAGCCATTCCTGCATCACCATAGAGTCCGTGCTGCCAATAGAGCCAGATATCGAGGGCGGGCATCACGATGCCTACTATCCAAAGAAAAATACTGGCCCGATACTCCAGCCAGATATATATCAAACCGAGTATCGTGGTCAGTATGTCAAGCCCATGTAGGGCAATATAGTCGTACATGATTAGAATTTCAATGTCAGATGGGTCATGAAGGTTGTGCCTGCCATAGGAATATAGCTGATGGCACTCAGACGATGATCCTTAGTATAGCCGGCACTCTCGCTAACAGCATTGTACCATACGAAGCCAGAAGGAGCATAGCAACGACCGAAGATATTGTTGATATCGAAACCGATGGTCACATGCTTGATACCACATGCCTTGGTAACCTTTGAACCATAGTTGATGCTGAGGTCGCTCTGTGAATAGCAAGGCAGCGAACGGTCTTTGCTCTCGGAGTTGTCGAGATACTGACTGCTGACGAAATTGGTATGCCATGTGGCAGAGAATCCTGCATAGTGGAGGTCGATGAAGCCGTTGAGGATGGCAGAAGGTGAGTATGACAAGGTTGAATTGTCGTAGTGAATCTTCAATGGATCACCGTCCCAGTTATCTACATACTCGTCAAAATCCTTGATCTTGTTCTTGCTCAGACTGGCATTTCCTTCCAACGACATCCATGACAAGGGTGCCCATCCTGCTGTGAACTCTACGCCCATACGATAGGAGTCCTTCACATTGGTGGTGAGTGCCTCACCGATGTCGCTCAGCTGACCGGTTTGTACCAACTGGTTGTCATAACCCATATAGTAGAAATTGGCACCGGCATGCCAGTTGCTGCCCTGATACTGATAGCCAAACTCTACGTCGAGCAACTTCTCTTGCTCTGGGAATGGATAGTTGTAGTTGTCGGTATAGTTGTTGCGCTCAGGTTCGCGATTGCTGTAAGCTACAGAAGCATAGGCCTTATGACCATTGTTGGTATAGCTGATACCTGCCTTGGGATTGAAGAAATTGAACTTCTCGTTGATGTCCAATACTTGGTTCTTATAGGTACCGTCAGCCTGCTCCACAAATTTATCGTTGACACCATCGGTCTTGTATTCTACACGACGGAACTGCAAATCGGCAAATACATTCCAGTTGTCGGCAAAACGATAGTTGGCCTTAACAAAGGCGCTATAGTCATACTTATGGGCATCAGAATCATAGTATTTATACTGACCATTGCTGCCCAAGAACTGGTTTTCTGCTGCCTGATTGGCAATATAGGTGAGATAGCCCCAGTGGTTGCCACGGAACTGCTGAAGGTTCAATCCGCCAATAACATCCCAGTGTTCATTCTTGTAGTTGGTGTTATACACGATGCCATAGGTGTGCTGGGTCAGCCCCTTCTTGCGCACAAAGTCGGAACGCTTTACGAAATTGCCGTCTGCATCATAGAAGGTGAGACCAAACTTAGCAAATTTCGACTGGCTCTTGAACTCGTTGTAGTAGCCATAACCATAGGTGTAGTGTACGGCAAAGTTGTGACTCCAATGGTCGTTGGGAGTCCAAGCAGCAGAAAGGATATTGTGGTTCTGATAGAAATTGTCGGTGGTCTTGTTCCAAAGACTACCATCACGCATGGTGTAAGGCACGATGGTATAGTCGCCCTTGCCGTTGCGCACCAATCCTGCTGTCAGGATATTGAACTTCCCGAGACCAGCAGCATCCATATCCTTATAGGTATAGATACCGTCGCTCATCAACGTGAAGTTGGTGTCATAGTCGCTGGCGAGCACACCACTCCATGCCTGGCCGGTCTTTTCAAAGTTGCCGATATTCTTGTAGCTCACCTTGAAATTGTCAGCAAGCCATGTCAGTCCACCATAGTAAGAACCTGATCGTCCTGATGTTCCATCGATATAGCCATCGGTAGCGGTCTCATGATAGGCACCGTCGAAGATCAGGTGTTTGCCCAACAAACCTGTTGAGAAGCTGACACCTGTATTATAGGTGTTGAAGCTACCAAACGAACCTGTCACCTCTGCGGTAGGGATAAGCGATGGGAAAGCAGTAGCCATAGAGATGCTACCACCAAAGGCTCCATCACCATTGGTAGATGAACCAACACCGCGCTGAATCTGCACACTACCCAAAAGAGCGGCATAGCTGTTCATATTGGCCCAGAACACGGTCTGATCCTCAGGAGAATTAAGGGCTACACCATCGAGGGTAACATTGATGCGGCTACCTGCTGCACCACGAATACGCATATAGCTGGTACCAGTGCCCAATCCATTCTCACCCCATGCAAGGATGCCGGGTGTGCGCGAAAGGAGGAATGGGAGTTCCTTTCCTGTACGAGAAAATTGCTGGAGTTCTGATTTCTTAATGTTGGCTACGGCATAAGGAGCTTCCTTGGCTGCACGTACACCTTTTACTACTACCTCATTCAGCTGGTGCACCTTGGCGGTGTCGATTGTGGTTTGTGCCCATACGGCTTGACTGGCAAAAACACAGCACACCACACTGAATGCAATCCTGTTTAATCTTTTCATTGAATGTTTGTTATAAAAACCTTAAACTATATAAAGGGGAAAAGAACGTAGTCCAAGGAAAATTCCTACGACAGCATTACCTGTACAGGTTCTATGGGTATGTTCTCAGCCTCCGTCTCTTCTACGAGTAGGTAGCACCCCTTAGTTAGCGCTCTGCTAACCGATTGCAAAATTACTATAAATAATTGAAACTGCAAAATTATTGTTATTTTTTTGAGCATGAGCACCTTGTGCGCAACAAAGAGAAACACACGACCTCCACCACTTCTTCCTGACAAAGCCTACAAGGAGAAACCGTTACCAAAGTAACTATAACGGGAGTTATCAGGATTGACCACGATTTGCTCTACTACGATTTCGGGAGCTATCATTACAAATCGGCAGATTGGGGGAGCTCGAGTACACTCTTCTCACTTTTTGCGAATCTCACAAACTGTTCGGCTGCATTGACATAAAGTCCACAGAGGTCATCAATACTTGACATGAAACTGTCTTACCATTCCAATAATCGTCAAAACCACGCGCACCACTCCCCATCCATACATTATATAATAGGTGTAAGCAGTATTGCCACACCTCCCAACGTGTGGCAATACTGCCGATGCCATGAGTACGCACCTATCGGTTGCGTAGCACGCCAAACTATAAGATAGAAGCACCATTGTCCAATGCAGACAATGGTGCCAAAGGATTATAATTTCTCACCGTAGCAAAGGTCGCCACAGTCGCCAAAACCAGGAATGATATATTTGTGTTCATTCATTCCGGCATCAATGGCGGCACACCAAACAGTTGCATCGTCGGGCAACACAGGACGAATGGTATCAATTCCCTCTTGTGTAGCTATCACACTGGCGATATGTATCTTGCGAGGCTTACCTGTTTTGCAAAGCGCTTCAATGGCAGCAGCCATCGAACCACCTGTAGCCAGCATCGGATCAACAAGTATCAAGGTCTTGCCCTTAATGCTGGGCGATGCCATATACTCGGTATGAACGCCCACTTCGGTATGCTCGCGGTTGGTGTACATGCGATAGGCAGACACAAAAGCATTCTCTGCACGGTCAAACACCTGAAGGAATCCTTCATGGAAAGGCAAGCCCGCACGCAATACAGTACCTACAACAATTTCATCTTTAGGCACTTGAATATCACAAATGCCCAACGGTGTGGTGACAGATTTCAACTTGTAATCGAGCGTCTTAGATATCTCATAAGCCATCAACTCACCCACACGCTTGATGTTATTACGGAACACCAGACGGTTGCGCTGATGATTCTTGTCGCGCAATTCAGCCATATAGAGGTGCATCACGCTGTTCTCTTCATCGAAATTGATAATTTTCATAGATTGCTTCGGTTTTTGACCGCAAAGATAAGAAATGTTCGCGGAATTTTGCAAAGTCAGCGTGACAATTATTTGCGAGACCACCCATTTTTAACTACTTTAACCAAAAAATAGCCCATCTAAACGCTAAAAAAACTAAAAGCCGACCAGTAAATTCGGAATTCTTTGTAACTTTGCGCCGTAAAACGGATAATAGTAATTTCAAACTCAAATATTTTTCATTATTATGGCAAAGTTAGATTTGACACAGTATGGCATCACAGGCTCAACCGTGATCGCTCACAATCCTTCGTATGAGTTTCTCTTTGAAGAGGAGACAAAGGCAGGACTGACTGGTTTCGACAAAGGTCAGAACACTGAGCTCAACGCAGTAAACGTAAAGACTGGTATCTACACCGGACGTTCTCCTAAGGACAAGTACATCGTTGACGATGCACAGAGCCACAATAAGGTTTGGTGGACCACCGAAGAATACAAGAACGACAACCACCCCATGAGCGAGGAGGTTTGGGCAAAAGTTAAGGATATCGCTATCAAGGAGCTCTGCAACAAGCAGCTCTATGTAGTTGATGCTTTCTGCGGTGCCAACGAGGCAACACGTCTGGCTGTTCGCTTCATCGTTGAAGTAGCATGGCAGGCACACTTTGTTACCAACATGTTCATCCAGCCTACCAAAGAGGAACTGGAGAACTTCAAGCCTAACTTCGTTATCTACAATGCCTCTAAGGCTAAGGTTGAGAACTTCAAAGAGCTCGGCCTCAACTCAGAGACTTGCGTAGCCTTCAACACCACTTCACGCGAACAGTGCATCATCAACACATGGTACGGCGGTGAGATGAAGAAGGGTATGTTCTCTATGCAGAACTACTTCCTGCCTCTCCAGGGCATTGCTTCTATGCACTGCTCAGCCAATACCGACATGGAAGGTAAGAACACCGCAATCTTCTTCGGTCTCTCTGGTACAGGTAAGACCACTCTTTCTACCGATCCTAAGCGTCTGCTTATCGGTGACGACGAGCACGGATGGGACGACGAAGGCGTATTCAACCTCGAAGGTGGTTGCTATGCAAAGGTTATCAACCTCGACAAAGAAAGCGAGCCCGATATCTACGGTGCTATCAAGCGCAACGCTCTGCTCGAGAACGTAACAGTTGCTGCCGACGGCAAGATCGACTTCGCAGACAAGAGCGTAACTGAGAACACCCGCGTATCATATCCTATCGAGCACATCGAGAAGATCGTGAAGAAGGTGAACGGTCGTAGCGCAGGTCCTGCTGCCAAGAACGTTATCTTCCTGTCTGCCGACGCATTCGGCGTACTGCCTCCAGTATCTATCCTGTCTCCTGAGCAGACCAAGTACTACTTCCTCAGCGGATTCACCGCTAAGTTGGCTGGTACAGAGCGCGGTATCACCGAGCCTACTCCTACCTTCTCTGCTTGCTTCGGTCAGGCATTCCTCGAGCTGCATCCTACCAAGTATGCTGAAGAGCTCGTGAAGAAGATGGAGAAGAGCGGTGCCAAGGCTTATCTCGTAAACACTGGTTGGAATGGTACTGGCAAGCGTATCTCTATCCGCGACACTCGTGGTATCATCGACGCAATCCTCGGTGGCGCTATCCTGAACGCTCCTACCAAGAAGATTCCTTACTTCAACTTCGAAGTTCCTACACAGCTTGAGGGTGTTGACACCAATATTCTCGACCCACGCGACACATACGCTGACGCTGCAGAGTGGAACAAGAAGGCTGAGGATCTGGCTGCCCGCTTCATCAAGAACTTCAAGAAGTATGAGGGCAACGAGGCTGGTAAGGCTCTCGTAGCTGCTGGTCCAAAACTCTAATAGACCCGTCTATTCATTCTAAATATGGCTCGTTTCCTCCATGGAAACGGGCCTTTTTCTTCTTATACACCTTCTTTCAGAAATTGACAGAAGTCAAAGAAACATAGCAAACCGACCAAATAAAGACCTCTACACGATGGTCATCTGAAAGAAATGTAGTTACTTTGCACTCGCAATTGAGAGATGAAGGTAAAAGATTTATTTAGGAACTAATAGACAAGAATTCTATTTAATTATGTTTGATTTACACACAATGGCCATTCTGGCGACTGTGGCAATATCGGCTGTCATGTGCCTAATAACATTGACACACACGAATGTCCGTTAATAACAAGAGTGCGACTTGAGCTATTCATGTCACACTCTTTTTATGTTTAGAAATTCTAAAATATGCCACATTATCATATAATTTACTTAATAAAAGCACCAAATATGACGCTATTTGCAGAATTGTGAGTAAATTTGCATCCAAAATTGAAATATTTCAAATGAAAAAACTCGTAAATGCAGCATGCATGCTGTTGGTCATAGCTGTTTTGACATCATGTCTGAAGTCTAACGATGACGAGGCCGTATATTATAACGACGCCGCAATCACATCGTTTACCTTGGGCACACTCAACCGCTATCTGCACACAACAACAGCAGCAGGAAAGGACTCTATCTACAAGACAAGCGTAGCAGCATCAAGCTGCAAATTCAACATCGACCAGATCAATCACGTCATCTTCAACCCCGACTCATTGCCTTTGGGTATTGATGCGTCAAAGGTGGTATGCACCATAGGTACAAAGAACAATGGCGTAGTAGTCATTAAAAACCTCAACAACGACTCATTGAAATACTACACCTCATCAGACAGCATCGACTTTTCGCAACCACGCGAAGCCCGTGTCTATGCTACCGATGGTATGTCGTATCAGAAATACACCATCAAAGTGAATGTCCACCAAGAAGACGGCGATGCCTTTGGATGGAAGCAAATGGCTGACAACAACCAGTTGGCAGCACTCTCTGGCATGAAGGCCATGGTATTGGGCAAGCGTATCTTCGTATTCGGCAACGATGGCGGCACTACCGTTGGCTATACCACCACCGATGGCAACGAATGGACTACACTCACTCCCAATATCAACACACCGCTGACCGCAGGAGCATACAAACAAACCGTGGCAAATGCAGATTCTATCTACATGATGAACGGCAACATGCTGTTGCGCACTGCCGACGGTAGTCAATGGGACGAGATTGGCGAGACAACAGCTATTGCCAAACTCATCGGTGCAAGCAAGAAAGAACTCTACGGCATGACTGCCGACAACAAACTCATGGTATCACGCGACGGTGGACACCAGTGGCAAGCCGATGCCATCGACGCAAGCGAATCACTCCTACCCACTGCGCCAGTCGCCACGACATGCTATCCGATGAACATGGCAGACTCTACCGACTATGTTGTTATGGCAGGCAACAGTACAGCAAACGCCAAAGCTGCCGTGGTATGGAGAAAGATTGCAGAATACAACTATCATAGCGAGCCAGGACAATGGGTATATATGGAAGCCGACGGCAACAGATACGAACTGCCACAACTCGACAACCTCACACTGGTGCCCTACGATGACGGTGTACTCGCCATCGGTACGGTGAATGGCAATTTCACCTATATCTACCAGTCGCGCGACAACGGTATCACTTGGAAAAAGAACAAGTACTACCAACTGCCAAACGATTTCGACACCAGTACCACACGCTATGCCGCCACATCAGACGGTGTGAATATCTGGCTCTTCGGCGGAGCAAACGGCGAAGTATGGCGCGGCAGACTCAACAAACTGGCGTGGTAAAAGAACGAAACTATCTTTGAGAAAGATACTGCAAACACTGGTTCTCCTCACACTGACCATACATGCCAGTGCACAGGAAGCTCCCGAATATCGAGCCGAGATAGGCGGGGCAATAGGACTGGTGGCCTATGAAGGCGATTTCAACGGCAATCCGCTACGCAACCAGCAACCCATGCTGACTCTCGTAGGACGCTATCGCCTCAATCCACGCATGGCACTGGCTGCCAATATCAGTTGGGGACAACTGAAAGGATCGTCAACCCATGCCAACACCTATTACCCGGATTTGGAGCCCATGAGCTTCAAACATTCGGTGACAGACATAGGCATGAGGTATGAATATAACTTCTGGCCCTACGGCACAGGACATGAATATCGGGGAGCGCAACGGTTTACACCTTATATATATATAGGTATCGGAGCCACCATCGCAAAACCGAAAAAGACAGAAACAGCTGTCAACATGCCAATTGGCGCAGGTGTGAAATACAAGATAGGCGACCGTACCAATGTCGCAATGGAATGGACCATACACTTCACAACCAGCGATAAAATCGACGGTGTGGCAGATCCATACGGCATCAAGAGCAGTGGACTCTTCAAGAACACCGATGGTTACAGCCACCTGCGGTTGTCACTGACATACGACATCTGGAGAAAATGCAAAACGTGTAACAACGATATATAAATGACTATGAACAAGCAACTGGATATGACACGCATCCCCGAGCACATTGCCATTATCATGGATGGCAACGGGCGTTGGGCACAACAGCGAGGTAAAGAGCGTAGCTATGGACACCAAGCCGGTGTAGAGGCTGTAAAACGCATCACCTCGGAGTCTGCCAAACTGGGAGTTAAGTATCTGACACTATACACATTCTCTACAGAGAACTGGAACCGCCCTGCTGACGAGGTTGCAGCACTGATGGGACTGATACTCACATCACTCGAAGACGAACTCTTCATGAAGAACAATGTACGCTTCCGCGTCATTGGCGATGTCTCAAGAATGCCAGAGTCTGTCGTTCAGAAACTACGCGAGACCGAAGAGCATACTGCCAACAATACAACCATGACCTTGGTAGTAGCGTTGAGTTATTCGTCGAAATGGGAAATCACCAAAGCCATGCGTGATATCGCAACAGAAGTGAAACAAGGCACCCTGTCTGTTGATGCCATCGACGACACCACCATCAGTCAGCATCTGGCAACCAATTTCATGCCAGATCCCGAACTGCTGATACGTACAGGCGGAGAATTGCGCATCTCCAACTATCTGCTGTGGCAGATAGCCTATTCAGAATTGTATTTCTGTGATACATTCTGGCCCGACTTCGATGAAGCAGCGTTGCACGAAGCCATTGCCAATTACCAACAGCGCCAACGTCGTTTTGGCAAGACCGAAGCACAGGTGGAAAATGAAGAGAAATAACAACGGAAATAATTAGTAAAGTGAGAAATATATTCTATTCCAACAAATTGACAGACATGGCAAAGTGCATGATGCTGCTTTGCACCATACTCTTCCTTCCTGCCGCTGTTAAAGCACAGGATGTGATTACCAATCCCGAAATCTCCTATACAGGCACGCCGCGTGTTTGTGAGATTGGCGGTATAGCTGTAAAAGGCGTAGAAGGTTACGAAGACTATGTGCTGACAGGTCTGTCAGGACTCTCCGTAGGTCAAGTCATCAGTGTACCAGGTTCTGAAATCACCGATGCCGTGAAGCGTTACTGGCGTCACGGACTGTTCTCGAAAGTGGCTATCACTGCCGACTCTATCGTAGGTTCAAAGATTTATCTCTGCATCCATCTCGGCACTCGCCCACGCGTAAGCCGCATCAACTATAATGGTGTGAAGAAGAGCGAACGCGAAGATTTGGAAAACAAACTGGGTATTATGAAGGGAAACCAGATTACGCCCAACATGATAGACCGTGCGAAGATTCTCGCCAAGCGCTATTTTGACGATAAAGGATATAAGAACGCAGAAATCAGCATCCTTCAGCGCGACGATGTATCCAATAAGGATCAGGTGATTCTTGACGTTGATATCGACAAGAAAGACAAGATGAAGGTGCGCCACATCATCATCGAAGGCAACGAAAAACTCAAGAGAAACAAGATTACAGGTACATTCTTTAAGAACGGAGCCTTTGCCAAGATACACGAAGCAGGCAAGTTCAAAAACTTCTTCAAAGCCAAGAAGTTCACCCCTGAACGCTACGAAACCGACAAGAAAAACCTGATTGAAAAGTACAACGAGCTCGGTTATCGCGATGCCACCATTTTGGAAGACTCGGTATGGAACGAAGACGAGAAGCACGTCAACGTATATATCAAGGTGGATGAAGGTCAGCAATACTACATCCGCAATATAGAATGGGTGGGTAACTCAGTACTCACCAGCGACTTCCTCAATAATGCCTTGGGCATGAAGAAGGGCGATGTCTATAATCAGAAACTGATGAACAAACGTCTGAAAGAAGATGAAGATGCCGTGGGTAACTACTATTGGAACAACGGATACATCTTCTATCAGCTCGACCCCACCGAAGTCAATATCGTGGGCGACTCTATCGACCTTGAGATGCGTATCACCGAAAACCAGCAGGCTCACATCAATGCTGTACGCATCTATGGTAACGACCGCCTCTATGAAGAAGTTGTTCGCCGTGAGTTGCGTACCAAGCCCGGTGACCTCTTCTCTAAAGATGCTGTGATGCGTTCTGCCCGTGAGATTGGTAACATGGGATACTTCAATGCTGAGACCATCAACCCAGATATCAAGCCTAACTTTGAGGACGGCACCGTGGATATCAACTGGGAATTGGAACAGAAGTCTAACGACCAACTTGAATTCTCACTGGGTTGGGGACAGACTGGTGTAATCGGTCGAATCGGCATAAAGCTCAACAACTTCTCCATGCGCAACCTCTTTGGTAAGAACAAGATGCACCGTGGTATCATGCCTATCGGTGATGGCGAACAACTGTCACTGTCGTTGCAGACCAACGGACGCTACTATACCTCGCTCTCTACAGGTTACAGCACCGGATGGTTTGGTGGCAAGCGCCCGAATGCATTAAACGTCAGCGCCTTCTTCTCTAAGCAGAGCGATATTTCAAGCAGTTACCGCAACAACAGCTACTATAACAACTACTACAACTACATGTATGGTTATGGTTCGTACAACGGCTACGGTTACAACTACGACGCAATGCTCGACGACGATAAGTATATTGAGATGTTCGGTGTAGCATTGGGATGGGGTAAGCGTTTGCGCTGGCCCGACGACTATTTCCAATTGTCAATGCAGTTGGCATACACCCGTTATATGCTGCGCGACTGGAGTTACTTTATCATCAGCAACGGTAACTGTAACAACATCAACCTCGGTATTACGCTGTCACGTACATCTATCGACAACCAGCTTTTCCCACGTCAGGGATCAGAGTTCTCTGCATCCGTACAGCTCACTCCACCATGGTCTTTGTTCGACCACAAAGACTATTCCACCCTCGCCACCGACCGCTATTCAGCAGCCTACGAGCGTGAATTGCAGGAGAAATACCGTTGGATAGAATACCACAAATGGAAGTTTAAGTCAAAGACCTATACTGCGTTGACCGGCGGTCAGAAGTGTTTCGTGCTGATGACCCGTGTCGAACTCGGTCTGTTGGGCTCCTACAATAAAGACAAGAAGTCGCCTTTCGAAACCTTCTATGTGGGTGGTGACGGTATGAGTGGCTACTCTACTGGTTATGCCGAAGAGACCATCGGTCTGCGCGGTTATGAAAACGGTTCGATATCAAACACCGCAGCCTATCAGGCAGGCACGAGTGCATACTATAATGCCTATGCCTACGACCGCTTCACCCTGGAGCTTCGCTATCCATTCATGTTGGGTAACACCACCATCTACGGTCTTGGATTCCTTGAAGGCGGTAACGCATGGGTAGATACCAAGAAGTTTAATCCCTTCGACATGAAGCGTTCTGCCGGTCTGGGTGTCCGCATCTTCCTCCCAATGGTAGGTATGATGGGTATCGACTGGGCTTATGGCTTCGACAAGGTATATAACAACGGCAGCTACCAGAAGGGCGGCAGCCAGTTCCACTTCATTCTCGGACAAGAGTTCTAACCTTATAAAACCTACAGAAAGGAGACTGTTGATATGAAGAAAGAATACAAGACAATGGGCAAAACCCTACTGATGGCACTCGCCGCCAAGGCACTATTGGTTGCAGCCATCATGATCTTCCTGCCCCAGAGCGCCAGTGCACAGAAGTTTGCATTGCTTGATATGGACTATATTCTCAAGAACATTCCAGCCTACGAGCGTGCTAACGAACAGCTGACACAGATTTCCAAGAAGTGGCAGGCAGAGGTGGAAGCCATCCAGACAGAAGCACAAAGCATGTACAAGAACTACCAGCGCGACGTCGTGTTCCTTTCAGAAGAACAGAAGAAGGAGCGCCAAGACGCTGTCATGAAGAAGGAGCGTGAGGCTGCCGAACTTAAAAAGAAGTATTTCGGACCCGACGGTGAACTCTTCAAGAAGCGCAACGCACTCATTGCTCCTATTCAGGAACTGGTATATAACGCTGTGAGCGACGTAGCAGAATCACGCGGTTATCAGTTGGTATTGGACCGTGCGAGTGATTCGGGCATCATCTACGGATCTCCACGCATCGACATTTCCGACGATGTACTGTCGCGTTTGGGTTCCACACGCTAATCTCAAAATAAAACAGAAAGAAACAATAAATAACTAAACAAACAATTAAACAATGAAAAAACTTATTTTAATGTTGTTGGTGTTTGCCCCTCTGGCAACATTCGCACAGAAGTTCGGTCACCTCAACACACAGGAAATCATCCAGGCCATGCCTGAGTTTACCAAGGCTCGCACCGAGATCGAGGCCCTCACCAAACAATACGAGGCTGATCTGAAGAGCATGCAGGATGAGCTTCAGAAGAAGGCACAGGCTTACGAAAAGGAGCAGACCAACCTTCCAGAGAACATCAAGCAGCGTCGTGAGCAGGAACTTCAGGAGATGTATCAGAAGATCCAGCAGAGCTATCAGGACAACCGTCAGGCCCTCGACAAGGCACAGGGTGAGAAGCTTCAGGCTATCAACGTGAAGGTTCTCGACGCCATCAAGGCTGTCGGACAGGCTGGTGGTTATGTCTATATCATGGATGTTCAGGGTGGTGTGCCCTATATCAGCACAACCCTTTCTACTGATGTAACAGCCCAGGTAAAAGCCAAGCTCGGACTGAAATAAACAATGTGTGAGGTAAAAAAGTAAAAACGTAAAAAGATAAAAACAACAGAAACTTATGAAAAAGATGATATTTGACAGCATGGTAAAAAATGCGGTAAAATGGGTTTTACCTTTTTGCCTTTTTGCTTTTTTACCTTTAACTGTTTCTGCTCAGGAAGTCGCAACAGATGCCAACACCCTGAAGTATGGCTATCTCAGTTATGATGCCGTGCTCCACAGCATGAATGAATATGCCACCGTTGAGACCAGCATGATGCAGCTCAACGAGAAGTATGCAGCCGAACAGAAACGTGCAGAAGACGAGTTCAACCGGAAGTACGAGGAGTTTCTCGATACGCAGCGCGATATGCCGCAGACTATTTTGCAGAAGCGCCAAAGCGAACTTCAAGAGTTGCTCGACCGTAACATCACCTTCAAGAAAGAGAGTCAGGCACTCTTGGAACAGGCAAAAGCCAAGGCAGAGGCGCCTCTTCGCAAGCGTATTGCCGAAGCCATGGGTCGTGTTGGCATAGCGCGTGGCCTTGCCTTTATCATCAATACCGACCAACAGGCTGTGGCATGGACCCACCCCATGATGGGTGAAGACGTGACCGAGGCTGTGAAAACTGCATTGCGATAAGCGTCATTACCGATGTTACCCAGTAATCCAGGCCCTATAGGCATCTTTGACAGCGGCTATGGCGGACTAACCATTCTGCATGGAATCCGCCAGTTGCTTCCCCAGTACGACTTTCTCTATCTGGGCGACAATGCCCGTGCGCCTTACGGCACACGTTCGTTTGACGTGGTATATGAGTTTACCCGCCAGGCTGTCATCAGTCTTTTCGAGCGTGGTTGCCATTTGGTCATCCTCGGTTGCAACACCGCTTCAGCCAAAGCCCTGCGCACCATTCAGCAGAAAGACCTGCCGCAGATAGATCCCAACCGCCGTGTCTTGGGCATCATCCGTCCCACTGCCGAAGTGGTGGGAACGTTGACCAAGACTCGCCACGTGGGTATCTTTGCCACCGAAGGAACGATTAAAAGCGAGAGCTACAACTTGGAAATCCACAAATTCTTCCCCGACATCAAGGTTTCGGGTGTGGCATGTCCATTCTGGGTCCCTTTGGTAGAATACAACGAAGCCGATTCTCCCGGTGCCGACTATTTTGTGAAAAAGCGTGTCGATCAGTTGTTGCGCCTCGATGCCCAGATTGACACCATTATTTTAGGTTGCACCCACTACCCTTTGCTGCTGCCTAAAATCAATAAATTCATACCCCGTGGCGTGCGTATCGTATCACAGGGGGAATATGTGGCAGAGTCGCTCCGCCAGTATTTTGAGCGCCATCCCGACATGGAACAGCGTTGCACAAAAGGCGGACATGTGCATTATCTCACTACCGAGAACCCCGATCGCTTCAAAGAGTCGGCTCAACTGTTTCTCCACGAACCCGTTGAGGTGGAGAATATCTCACTGGGATAAACAGCCCAGGGGCATGATCAGACGCTGCAATCTCCTATCATGCCTCATCCCGCAAAAGTCATCCTTCCAGATGCTGATTGCCGACAAAAGGCAATACCTCACTAATCTGCCATCCGAACAGCTATTTGCCAGACATCACACAAGCGCCATGTATCAATCTCGCGTTCAACACTTTGCACCGCAATAAACATCACTTTTCTCAGCAAAGTAAATTGATTTGCTGAGGAATTCAAATTGAATTGCTGAGGAATTCAAATTGATTTGCCAAGGAAAACAAATTGATTTGCTATCCAAAGGAATATCCGTACCACATCAAGAGCATATCCACAGCAAGCTGAAATCATACACGTATAAAAGGAAATTCAATGAGTTTGGTCAGCAAATTCATTGAAATTACTCCGCAAATTCATTGAAATTGCAAAGCAAATTCATTGAATTTACAAACGGGAATAACGTTTCCAGCTGACAAACAGTCGTTTACACGCAGTCGCAAAGACCTTCCATATCATCCACAAAGCGGTTGCCCACCCCACCCAACCATAGTTGCCACACCCAGACTTGCTGTTGTCCATGAAGGGTAGAAGCACGTTGCAATCCAGTTATCAGACAGCGATAGGATGAAAAAGTGTGCGTTTTCCTTGATGTTTTGATAGGAAAAGTGTAACTTTGCAAAAATAAAGGAATCAATAGATATATATGCAAGAAACAAGACAAAACAAAATTGCACGACTGCTTCAAAAGGAACTTAGCGTGATATTCCAACAACAGACACGCAGCATGCACGGTGTTATGGTCAGCGTCACACAAGTGCGCGTGAGTCCCGACCTCAGCATCTGCACCGCCCATCTGAGCATTTTCCCCAGTGAGCGTGGAGAGGAAATTATGGAGAACATCAACAAGACCAGCGCACAGATACGCTATGAATTGGGTACCCGTGTGCGCCATCAACTGCGCATCATCCCTGAATTAAGATTCTTCATCGACGATTCACTCGATTACATAGACCGCATCGACGAGCTGCTTAAGCAATAAGTGTCACTGTGAATTTCCCATTCTACATTGCACGGAGATACCTTTTCTCCAAGAAATCTACCAATGCCATCAATGTCATCAGCGGCATTTCGGTGGTAGGTGTTGCCGTGGCGTCTATGGCGTTAGTGGTGACGTTGAGCGTGTTCAACGGCTTCCACGACATGGTAGCATCATTTTTCACGCAGCTCGACCCACAGTTGAAAATCACTCCTGCCAAGGGCAAGACTGCCGCCAGCAACGATTCTACGCTGATGCGCATACGCCAGTTGGACGAGGTGGCTGTAGCCACCGATGTGCTTGAAGACCAGGCATTGGCGGTCTATGGCGACCGCCAGCAGATGGTGACGATAAAAGGTGTGGATGACAACTACGACAAGCTGACCCATATCCGCCAGATTTTGGAAGGTGATGGCGACTATGCGCTCCATGCTGCCGATATGAACTATGGCATCTTGGGACTGGGCGTAGCCTATCAGCTCGGCATCGGTTATACCTACCGCGAACCGCTGAAGATCTATGCGCCACGGCGCGAAGGTCAGATCAACATGGCTAATCTGCAAGACGGATTCGTCGAAGACGAGTTGTATTCACCGGGCGTACTCTTCAGCATCAAGCAAGGCAAGTACGACAAGCGGTATATCATCACCGCTATACAGTTCACCCGCCACCTCTTTGACCGCGACGGAGAACTCACATCGTTGGAACTCCGACTGAAACCCGGTAGCAATTTCGAGCGTGTGAAAGCCAAGATACAAGAGATGGCTGGCACCCGTTTTGTGGTGCGCGACCGCTATGAGCAGCAGGAAGACACTTTCCGCATCATGAAAGTAGAGAAGCTCATGGCATATATCTTCCTCACCTTCATCCTCGTCATCGCCTGTTTCAACATCATCGGCAGCCTCTCTATGCTGATGATCGACAAGCGCAACGACGTGGTGACCCTACGCAATCTGGGTGCCAGCGACCGCCAAATCATCCGTATCTTCCTCTTCGAAGGTCGCATGATTTCCGCCATTGGTGCCGTGATAGGCATTGCTATCGGCTTGTTGCTATGCCTGTTGCAGCAGCAGTTCGGCTTGATAGGCTTAGGATCTACCGAAGGTTCGTTTGTGGTCGATGCCTATCCCGTCAGCGTCCACCCGTGGGATATCGTCGTAGTGTTCTTCACTGTCCTCGCTGTAGGCTTTATCAGCGTGTGGTATCCCGTACACTATTTTGCCAAACGGCTACTTAATTGATTTGTTCCATTATAAACGATAAAGACTATGAAGAAACTCCATTTCATGACGCTCTGCCTGGCAATGGTCATGGCAAGCCTGTGTTTCGTCTCTTGTGGCGACGATGATGACTATCCTGAAATCCATCCCGGCACTGGTTCCAAAGCTCTTTTAGGAACATGGCAAGTATTGCCTGGGTTTACAACATGGGACGAAACAAACTATGTGGTGTTCTGTTCCGATGGTACGGGATATGATATTGAGATAGAACAAACCATCGATGTGGATAAGTTTGAATATGAGTATCAACCGGCAACACGGAAACTTCTGGTACGGGAAATCGACGACAACGAGGTTGAACAATTCGAAGTGGTCAAACTCGAAGGCGACAAGCTCATCATTAGAGAGGACGATGGCGATACTTTCCAAGCGGCAAGATGCAGCCAACCACCATATACCGTGAAGCAATTGGAACAACTCTGGCAAATGCAGAGATAAGCAAGCGGAACGTCTGTTCCTGGCTTACCAACAAATAAGACATCCCTCAGCAGACGCTGATGGGATGTCTTTCTATTTGATTACACCGTGGTAAAAATGCCACAAAGGGGCGGTCAGAACACTAAAAGACAAGGGAGAACCGCCGGAAGAAACACTCAGTCGCGTTTCCGCAACATTTCTTGATAGAGGTCATAAACCTGACTCGCCACCGTATTACCCTCGAAACGACGTATATACTGTTGACTGCCTATGATCCGCGCATCGCGTTCTGCATCGCCCGCAAGCGACTTTCGGAGTGCATCTGCCATGCCCTGCACATCGCCGGGCGCCACATAACGGCAGTCTGGACCTCCGGCTTCCTCCAAACACGAACCGGAACATGCCACCACAGGCAGTCCCTGACGGATGGCTTCGATGATAGGAATACCGAAACCCTCATATACTGACGGATATACAAAAGCCTCAGCAACAGCATAGAGGGCAGGCAAATCTTCATCGGGAACACCATGCAGGATATGCAGGCGGTGGGTCAGTTGGTGCGTTTCTGCATACTTGACGATGGTATCGGTATAAGGTGTGTGGCGTCCCACCATCACAAGTCCCACGTCTTCGGGTAGGTGAGGCAGTGCCTTGACCGCCAACAACATGTTTTTTCGTGCTTCTATCGATCCTACATTCAGTATGATGCGCTTCGGCAGGCCGTACTTCTGGCACACCCGCTGACGCTCGTCGGCTGTGACTTCGGCTGCAAAACGATGGGCTGCACTCTGATATATGAGTGAGATGCGCCGCTCATCCACGTCTCCAAGCTCCATAATATCGCGCTTTGTACATTCGCTAATGGCAATAATATGGTCGGCCTCACGGATTGTCTGACGGAATTTCCACTTGTAAATCTGCACGTCAGCCCAGTGATAGAACTCTGGATGGCGCATAAAGATCAGGTCGTGGATGGTGACGACAGTAGGAATACCACGGCGACGAATACCGATGGGCAGTTCACCCGACAGACCGTGAAATAGTTGTACACCGTCACGTTGCAGGTCAGCCACCATGCCACGGCTGCGCCATAATGCCTTTCCCACCAGTGGCAACGGTCGTTTGGGCAAGCAGAGTTGCACATTGTCATGGTCCATCACCTGTTGCCGGAGGTCGTCGCGTCCTGCGTCAGGAGCATAAAGGCGCAGTTGCAATGGACGTTCCGCCAGGTCGTTGACGAGCGTCCGCCCATAGCTACCCAGTCCTGTTCCGTTTCTCACGATGCGTTTAGCATCCAATCCTATGATGAGTTTATCGTTCATGTGCCTGTTTCTGATGTCGAATAGTTTTTATATGACTCTTCCGCCTTCTTTTTGCAAAAGTACGATTAAGCGAGCGAAAAACCAAAGAAAATTGTGTATTTTCTTTGGTTTTTCCGAGCGTGAGTACTTTAGAGGCGTAGCCTCAAAGGTACGATTAAGTGAGAGAAATGCAAAATAAAAGCGTGCTTTTATTTTCATTTCCGAACGTGAGTACCTAAGAGCCACAGGCTCAAAAGTAAGATTAAGCAAGCAGAAGAAATGCCATTTCTTAGGTAGGCGGCACCTCGGGAATAAAAGAAAAACGGGCTTTTTCTTTGTATTCCTCTCGGTTTGCACTACCTTTGTACGAAAATAACACGCATGACAGAACTTAATATTCCAAAGGTAAGTATTATCACCGTTACATACAACGCTGGAGCTATGCTGGAAAAAACCCTCGACAGCATACAAAAACAACAATACGGCAACAAAGAAACTATCGTGGTTGACGGTAAATCTACCGACAATAGCTTAGCCATCATACAGCACTATGCTGACCAGGGAACGGTGACACAATGGAGTAGCGAACCCGATAAGGGAATCTACGACGCCATGAACAAAGGCGTGAGCAGGTGTTCGGGACAATGGGTGATATTCATGAATGCTGGCGACACCTTTGCTACAGATGATGTGCTCCATCAAGTTTTCTCCAACAAATGGGATGCAGCGGACATTGTCTATGGTGATGTGGTCAAAGACAACCATGTCAAGACTGCACCAGCACACTACCGCCTCTACCACCGCATGCTCTTTTGCCATCAATGTGTGTTTGTCAGACGACAATGTCTTGTCGATATTCCATTCGACATACACCACAGACTGTCAGCAGACTATAAGTTTTTCATCCAACAGTATCAACAGGGGGCACGCTTCCAGTATATCAATATGCCGATTGCCATCTTCGACACCACCGGTGTATCTAACAGTAAGCGATCGTCAGGACTGTTCGACAACATCAAAGTGGTATGCGAAACCATTCCTTTCCCACAGCGCATCAAGTTTGTTGCACGGTTGGCAGTGCCCTACATCATGTGTCGCTTGAAAGGAAAATAAAGGCTGTATTCTCTCGCCTTCACTCCCCTACGACCATGTCGCTTAGGTAGGCGGCACCTCGGAAATAAAAGAAAAACGGGCTTTTTCTTTGTATTTCGCTCGGTTTG
>SAMEA104315426__coassemble_275_pt1 | contig 44941 bp, 44 predicted proteins | sample SAMEA104315426__metabat2_low_PE_024 | metagenome-assembled genome bin SAMEA104315426 (sample SAMEA104315426) | gut metagenome | biome: Monkey gut; feature: monkey-associated habitat; material: faeces | place: China | collected 2013 | reverse complement strand
GATTCATAAATCTACCCTTAATCGTGTATTGAATGATAGTTGCGGATTTTAGGATCATACTATTGCTTCCCTGTGTGTTCGGGTCATCATCGGGATATGTTCGGGTTTTGTTGTTTCATGATGTGATATTTTCTCGCTCTCAACATTCCCACATCGTGGTATTCTCCTGTTCTGTTCCTTGTTTCTCCCAACTTTGTCCCATCATTGTCCGCTAAATATTGGGACTTAGTGTGGAGTCACTTGTGACTTACTGAGGAGTTGACCATGTCTGTGTGCGGACGGAATGTTTTGTGCGAAAGTGATTCTCTCTTGAACCACGGTGCAAAGATACAACATTCGGTTTTGTCCATCATACGTTTCTATACGTTTCCTGCGATTCGAGGACATTTTTATTATGAAATGTTTGCATGCCCATGAATAACCTTGCTTCACAAGGCGGAAACCAGTTTATATGGCCTTGACACCAAGGATATGGAAATCCGTAGATTACGCATTCTTTCCAAAATCCTAATGAACGATTGGGTGTAATAGGCGTTTGAAAGTCGTAGTAGATGGTTTCAGTTATAGTTGAAAAAACGCCATTTTTGCAGTCTGGCAGGGTCGTAAAAAAGTGTCCAGTATGTCCCAAAATCCATTTCAATGGTATCCAGAACGTATGAATGAGTGCGTTTTCTGTGTTTTGCATGGAAGGTTGTAATCATCGGAACAAGGGGGCGAACTCGATTTTTGATGCTTTCAAGAGCAAAAACGCCCAAAAAGTGTGGCTTCTATCAAGGGTTTGCGGCTTTGGAACGTTTGTTTTCCTGATGTTACATGAATCGCATTTGCTGGACAGAAGTGTGCAAGTTGTTGAGAATAAGCCTTTTAGACGAATGGCCTTTATGAGCAAGCGTTTCAGTTTCAGTTGTTTCAGTTGTTTTTTGAGGGGTACCTATTTCGCTCCCTATATATATTATTGATTATTAGTTGGTTATAAGTCTTAAAAAGGGGGTTTGAAATTTAACTGACCCTCTGAAACACAACTGAAACTGAAACAACTGAAACGCTTGGCTAAAATTCACGCTTCTTTTCCGAGGCTTTTGGATGTCACGTGAACAGGTCAATGGCATCACGGATCTGCGGAACACACCGAGTTTACAGTACAAAGTTACGTAGTATAACTCCCTCATACAAGCAGAGACGGGCTGAAAGCCCAATGGCTTCCTTAGCCCAGGGTAACACCCTGCGGACACGGTTACAAACAAAACAGTACGTCCTGAAAGGACAAAAGTAAAACCATCATACAAAGATTCCATAAGAAAGTTGGTCGTTAACTTCCACTCTACATGCCATTAGTCTGATGTTCATCCCCAGTTTTATGTGAAAAACACCCTTCAATTTGCTTGTTTACCTTCCAAATGCACTCGCGATATCACTATTTAGCCTCATTTCCTCGTTTGCCAAGGAAAGGGAAATTCATCAAAACAAGGGAAGTCGAGCTCGATTTCTGAGGATTTCATGAATAAAATAGCCCAAAAATGGTGGTTTTTACCAGGATTTTGCAGCTTTGGAATGCTGATTTTTCTGTTTGCATTGGGATGTTACAGTAGTTATTAGAAGTGTAAGTTGTTGATATTTCATAACTTAGACGATTAATTAACTTGTCTGTGATTTCAATTTCAGTTATTTCAATTAATTTTTGATGGTTGCACTTTTCCTTCTTTATATATATAATTATCTATATATTAAATAGTTATATAGTATATAAGAGAGAATTGCGAGTACGCATACCCTTTAAAAATAACTGAAATAACTGAAATTGAAATCGCTCTCACAAATTACTTTGCCATTTGGTAGATTTTCACGATGTCAGCAGCATGAAGTATTTTCAGTCCACCGATAGTGGTGGTGTCTCCATTGGTGCATTTCTGTGCCATTTCTTCAATTTCTGCATCGGTGATATCTTTGCCAACGAGAGTATGTATGTCTGTTGGCATACCTATTGAGCGGAAAAACTGCTCCATCGCTTTGATACCCGCGTCAGAAGCCTCCATATCGCTCATATTAGTGGTATCGATGCCCATCACGTTGTGGGCGAAGCGTGCAAAGCGAGGAAGGTTCTCGTTGCGAGTGTATCGTGCCCAGCTCCCCCAAACTGCCGCAAGTCCTGCTCCATGGCTCACGTCAAAGAGTCCAGAGAGCTCATGCTCAATATTGTGAGTAGCCCAGTCGCCTGTTGTTCCACATCCTGTGAGGTCGTTGTGTGCCAGAGTACCTGCCCACATGATATTTGCCCGACAGGTATAGTCGGTAGGGTTGGCTAATGCCAAAGGCCCTTCTTTCATGCAAGTGCGTAGTATAGCCTCTGCAATGGCATCAGTTGTTTCCATGTCATCATCTTTGCTGAAATAGCGTTCCATGGTGTGCATCATCATGTCTGTGATACCGCATGCTGTTTGCCAAGCAGGGAGGGTGAATGTCAGTTCTGGGTTCATGATGGCAAATTTGCATCTGAACTCATCTACGCAATAGTCTTTTAATGGTGATCATTTCTATGGTGTTAACCTATGGGGATTCGTCGGTCGGTTTACCAAGATTGATGCAAAGGTATATGTTTTTTTTAGATTCGTTTACATCAAACGGAATTTCTGATATTCAGATTCGATTATTCTTCGATATGCGATAGGGAATGGATGAAGTTTCCCAAAAGATTGAATGGTGACTCTTGTGGAAAAACATACATGTATCTGAAGGAGTGTCTCACGTGCCAGATAAGAGAACTGGAATTGTTGGTGCCGACAAAGACATGGTCTCCTTGTGTGAAGTACCATTCATCGAGTTCGTTGCCTGAAATCTTCATGAATTCACGTATCAGTTGCTGTGCTTCTTTGGGTGAAGACGCCTCTGCAAATGGGATATTGCCGGCATCGAAGTCGAAGAGGCTGACCAATACGGAAGCTGTCAGACTGGCAACATGTTCCATGTGGAGTTGCGTTATCCATGAACGGATGTGTTCATAGTCGATGTTGTCGCGTGTGGTTCGTAGATAGATGGCCAGTTCTACGAAGTGCCGTAGATGTATGCCTTGTGTGAGTAGGTTGCGCGAGATTCCTACCAACCGTAGCATGAAAGCCTTAGTAGCTTGCAGGCTTTCTATTGATATTTCCTTTTCTGCTTGTTGGAGCAGTCGGCGCAGTTTTCTGTTGAGTAGGGGATTGGACAACCGTTGTTCTTCGGTTTCTTGCTTGTCGATATCGGCTTCTGCTTGTTCTGAAACGGCATGAATAGTTGCTTGTTGCCAGTTGGCCAATAGAGTTGCGTCAAGACGCAGGAAGAAGTCATCGGCAGACTGTCGTATTCCGTCAAATACCCATGGTGTAATATCATGGATTTGTGCAAAGACGAGTGCGCGTTCCCATTTCCATGCCGACATGGGTTCAAGCGTCAGATGCTCGTTGAAAGCCCCTTCGCGTAGCAGACGGATACAATTGCGCTGGATGATGTTCATAATCAGGATACGTGTTTAGGATAACGCAACAAGATGGCGAGTAGGGCGGTAAAGCCGATTGCCATTGGATAATAGAGATAAGGCAGAATGCTGATGGGGTTGAGTGCAGCCAGTCCTGCAGCCATTAGCATTTGTGCTCCATAGGGTATAAGTCCCTGCATCATGCATGAGAAGGTGTCGAGTATGGATGCGCATTTCCGGTTATCTACTCCGAAACGGTCGCCTATTTGCTTGGCAATACCTCCTACGGTAATGATTGCCACGGTATTATTGGCTGTACAGAGGTCAACGAGCGATACCAGAGCGGCGATAGCGAGTTCTGCTCCCCGTTTGGTGTGGATATGACGCGTCATGCGCTGGATAAGGAAGTCTATTCCTCCCTGGTGTTTGATGATTTCCAGCAGGCCTCCTGCCATCATGGTGATAATGATGAGTTCACCCATTCCCACGATACCTTGCCCCATGGATCCCATCCATCCGTAGAAGTCAAACGATCCGTCGATAAGGCCTATGGCTCCTGTGAGTGCGATGCCCAGCGTGAGTACTGCCATGACGTTCATTCCGCAAACTGCTGTCAGCAGAACGACGAGGTATGGTACAACCTTTAGTAGCGATACTGGTCCTACCTTTTGTGGTGCCTGAGTATGGAGTCCCATGACCACATATATGGCGAGGATAGCGATGGCTGCAGGAATGACGATATAGGAGTTGACTCGGAATTTGTCTGAGAGTCTGCAACCTTGGGTTGAGGTAGCTACAATTGTCGTGTCGGATATGAATGAGAGGTTGTCGCCGAAGAACGAACCGCCAACTACGACTGCCACCATGAGTGGTAGTGCTGTACCGGTCTGACTGGCAACGCCTGCTGCAATAGGGGTCAGGGCGACGATTGTTCCTACGCTTGTTCCCACAGAGAGCGAAATGAAGCAAGCCGCCAGAAACAGTCCTGCCAGCAGCATGTTGGCAGGCAGTAGTGTAAGTGCTAAATTGACGGTAGCGTCGATAGATCCCATGGCCTTTGCGCTATTGGCAAAGGCTCCTGCCAAGATAAAAATCCATATCATCAGCATCATCTGTCCTGTTCCTGCTCCTCGGCTGTAGATGTCTATGCGTTTGCGTAGTGGGATTCCTCCTGCCATAATGACCGCATAGATAGAGGCCACCATGAAAGCCACGGTGATGGGCACTTTGTAAAAGTCACGAGCAATGATGCTCGTGACTAGATATAGGACGATGAACACCAATAGTGGTGATAGTGCGATGATGCCTTTTTTCACGATTGTGTTACACCTTTTTTGTGATTATACTTTTATTATAACGTAACTCCATTTTTGAAGATGGAAATTTCGCGATAGCCATGTTCTTCGTTTCGTGCCTGTTGTCCGCTTGCCACAGCCAGTACTTTGTCGATGAATTCAGGCAGCAGTTCTTGCATGGTGCGTCCTTCTACGAGTTGTCCGGCAGAGAAATCTACCCAATGTGGCTTGTTTTTTGCCAGAGTGGGGTTGGTGGCAATCTTCATGGTGGGTACGAAAGTGCCGAATGGTGTTCCGCGTCCGGTAGTGAAGAGTACGATATGGCAACCGCTGGCAGCCAGAGCGGTAGATGCTACGAGGTCGTTTCCTGGTGCAGAAAGCAGGTTGAGTCCGTCGTGTTGCAGTCGGTCTCCGTATTCCATGACGCCGCTCACAGGTGCTTTTCCGCATTTTTGTGTGCATCCTAATGCTTTGTCTTCGAGGGTGGAAATGCCTCCTGCTTTGTTTCCTGGGCTTGGGTTTTCTCCTACGGGTTCTCCGTGTGCGAGGAAATACTCTTTGAAGTTGTTGACCATAGAAACGGTTTGCTGGAAGAGTTCTGGAGTTTTGCAGCGGTTCATGAGAATGGTTTCTGCTCCAAACATTTCAGGAACTTCTGTCAGAACGCTTGTTCCGCCTTGTGCTACGAGCCAGTCGCTGAATTCTCCTATGAGTGGGTTGGCTGTGATTCCGCTGAATCCGTCGCTACCACCGCATTTCAGTCCGATGCGGAGCTTGCTGACGGGTACGTCAACGCGCTTGTCCTGACGTGCGTTTTGATAGAGTTGGCGTAGTTCCTGCATGGCGGCTTCTACTTCGTCTCCTTCAACACGTTGTGTGACAAGCAGTTTGATGCGGTCTTTGTCGTAGTCTCCCAACATAGCCATGAAGTCTTCGGGTTGATTGTTTTCACATCCGAGACTGAGTACGAGTACACCACCTGCATTGGGGTGTAGGCAGATGTCGCGTAGCACTTTTCGAGTATTCTCGTGATCGTCTGAGAGTTGTGAGCATCCGAAATTGTGGTGCCAAGTCCAAATGGCGTCAATACCTTCGCAGTGGGTTTCTGCTTGCAGTCTGTGTGCCAGTTGTTCTGCAATTCCGTTGACGCATCCCACGGTCGGAACGATCCATATTTCGTTTCGCACGCCTACGTCGCCGTTTTTGCGTAGATAACCTTTGAAGGTGCGGTGTTCGTCGGCAATATTGAGTGTTGCATCAACGGGTTGATAGGTGTATTCAAGTGTTCCGCTGAGGTTTGTTTTCAGATTGTTTTCGTTTACCCAGTCGCCTGCTTTTAGGTCAGTCTTGGCATGTCCGATAGGGTAGCCGTATTTGATGATGTCTTCGCCTTGTTTCACATCCTTGATGAGCACTTTGTGTCCGGCAGGAGTGTCTTGATTGACGATAATCTGTTGGCCGTCGATTTCGATGATGTCGCCTTTCTGTTTGGCTTCGAGACATACTACAACCGAGTCGGCTGGATTGATTTTGAGATAAGTCTTGAGTGGTTTCATTTTGTATAGTAGTTTAGTTTGTTTTCTGAAGCTGTTTATCCGATGTTGTTACGTCGGTAGAAGTCGATATTCTCCTTGGTGAGGAGTTCGATGGGCATATAATTGATGGGTTCCACCTTTTTTTTCAGCACGATGGCTCGGAAAAGTGCATCGACACAGGTGTATCCTTGCATGAATCCATGCTGTGCGATAAGAAATGAGATGCTTCCCTGGCGTACGCATTCAGCATTCTTGGGCACCATGTCGTATCCCATAATCTGCACATTTCTTCTGTTGGAGCGTAGTAGAAATTCTCCTACCAGATGTGCCTTCGAATTAAAGGTGATGCAATGGTGTATGAGTGGATGCGAGGTGAAGAATTCTTCGAGAATATCATCGTATTGTTCGCGTTCGGTGTCGAGTGACAGGTTAACTTCTGTAATCGTTACATCAGGGAAATGGTCGTGCATGTAGTGTCGGAATCCCGTTTCTCGGTTTTCTTGTTGTTTTGATGCCACGTTGCCGTTGCGCATTTGTTTCATCAGCATGATTTCTGTCTCGTGAGGAGCGAGCATCATGAGCATGCGTGCTGCAAAATATCCGCTGGAGAATGAGTCTTGTCCGAAGAATGTCAGCGGTTTGAGGTCCGGCATGTATGAGTCGAGTAGTACGAATGGAATCTGCCATTGGTGAATCAAGTCGCAGTATTTGCGCATGACGTCGATTTTTGTCGGCACCATGATGATGCCGTCGGGTTCTTCCTTGAGGCATTCGTCCATAACCTTTTCAAAAGTGTCTGTTGCAAACCTATTGTAATAGAGCAGTTTGACCGAGACTCTGAAGTCACGGAAGCGTTCGCATGCTGCCATGGTACCTTCTTCCACTTCGTCCCAATATGCTTCCGATTCGTGTTTGGGAAGGATGCAAAAGAATTGGTACGACTTGTTGTACGCCAGTGCAGAGGCATACATATTGGGCTTGTAGTCCATTTCTGCTAAAGCCTTTTCTACTTTCTCGAGTGCGCTTTTCGACACGTTGGGACGCTTATGGAGCACCCTATCGACCGTGCCGACGCTGACGCCAGCACGTTCGGCAATATCCTTGATTCTTATTTTGCCTGTATCCATAGTTGTTGCAAAGGTAATGTAATTCGCTCAAAATACAAAAAGAAAACTCGTTTTTCTTTGTCTGTTTCTTAAGATGTAGTCTGTCTTTGGTATCAGAAAATGGCATAATAGTATCATGTTTGGTTGTGGAGGAGGGATTGAGTGGTTATATGTTACCGATTTTTAGCCTCTGCTCTTGGCTTCGGGATGCCTTGACCTTTGGTCGAGCCATCTTCGTCTCGGCATAGTCTTAAAGTAAACTTAAGCCTTTGCTCTCGGCTTCGGGATGCCTTGACCTTTGGTCGAGCCATCTTCGCCTCGGCATAGTCTTAAAGTAAACTTAAGCCTTTGCTCTCGGCTTCGGGATGCCTTGGGAATGGCTTCGGGATGTTTACAAGCGATAAGTCCTAAGTGAGTCCTAAGTAAGTCCCAAGAAATATCAGACGATAATGGGAGTTTGATGGTAAGAAATGAAGAGTGGCAAACTGTGGCGGAATCATGCGAAAGTTGTATAAAGGTATTGTGGATGTTCTGAAGAAATTCTATCAAGTGCTGAAGAAACTCTGAAACACATATATAAAATAGGTGTATGATAACCAATACGGAATAGCATGACTCTTATAGTCTGTTTCTGCCGTCTTTAGGGGCAAAAAAAGGTCAGACTAAAACGTTTACGGCATATTTAAATCGAAAAAACAGTATAGAATTTGCACGTTTGAAATTTAATATGTACTTTTGCAAACAAAATATCAAACAGCAGATAATTACTAAAACAAATGGCAAAAATCGTAACATTGGGCGAAATTATGCTTCGCCTGTCACCCAACGGCAACGACCGTTTCATTCAGAGTGAATCATTCCGCATCATCCCCGGTGGAGGTGAGGCTAATGTGGCAATCTCAGTGGCCAACTATGGTCATGAAGCCTATTTTGTCAGCAAACTGCCCAAGCACGAGATTGGTCAGATTGCCGTTAACGCACTGCGCCGCTATGGTGTGAATACCGAATTTGTGGCTCGTGGTGGTGACCGTGTCGGTCTTTACTATGCAGAGACTGGTGCTTCTATGCGCCCATCAAAGGTTATCTACGACCGTGCCAACAGCGCTATTGCCGAGGCAGATGCATCCGATTTCGACTTTGATAAAATCATGGAAGGTGCTCAGTGGTTCCATTGGTCAGGCATTACTCCTGCCATTTCTGACAAAGCTGCCGAGCTGACCCGTCTGGCTTGTGAGGCTGCTAAGCGTCACGGAGTGACCGTTTCTGTTGACCTGAACTTCCGTAAGAAGCTCTGGACCTCAGAGAAAGCAATCTCTATCATGCGTCCACTTATGCAGTATGTTGATGTATGTATTGGTAACGAGGAAGACGCAGAACTCTGTCTCGGATTCAAACCCGATGCCGATGTAGAAGGTGGAAAGACCGATGCTTCAGGTTATGAGACTATCTTCAAGCAGATGAAGGAAACTTTCGGCTTCAAATATGTAGTATCTACTCTTCGTGAGTCTTACTCAGCAACCTTCAACGGTTGGAAAGCTTTGATCTACGATGGCAAGGAGTTCTATCAGTCGAAGCGTTATGAGATCAACCCCATCATCGACCGCGTAGGTGGTGGCGACTCATTCTCAGGTGGTCTGATCCATGGTCTGCTCACCAAGAAAACTCAGGGTGAAGCCCTTGAGTTTGCAGTAGCTGCTTCAGCTCTGAAGCATACTATCAACGGCGACTTCAACCTTGTAAGTGCTGACGAGGTAGAGGCTTTGGCTGGCGGAAATGCCAACGGACGTGTTCAGCGCTAATCATTCTAATTATAGCAATCATTATGAGTAAATTTGATAAGATAGCCGTACTGAAGAAAATCGGCGATACAGGAATGGTTCCTGTATTCTACAATAAAGACCTTGAGGTTTGTAAGAATGTGGTAAAAGCCTGCTACGAAGGTGGTGTCCGTGCATTCGAATTTACCAACCGTGGCGATTTCGCCCACGAGATTTTTGGTGAACTCGTGAAATGGGCTGATAAAGAGTGCCCCGAACTGGCTCTCGGTATCGGTTCTGTAGTTGACGCTCCCACAGCAGCTCTTTATCTGCAGTTGGGTGCTAACTTCGTGGTTGGTCCATTGTTCAATCCCGAAATTGCTCCCGTGTGCAACCGCCGCCTCGTGCCTTATTGCCCAGGCTGCATGACAGTCAGCGAAATCGGTAAAGCCCAGGAACTGGGATGCGACCTGACCAAGGTGTTCCCTGGCGATGTGGTAGGTCCCAACATGGTAAAAGGTCTGAAGGCTCCAATGCCTTGGTCAAAAATCATGGTTACAGGTGGTGTGGCTCCAGAAGCCGAAAACCTCAAAGCATGGTTCAAGGCTGGCGTCTATTGCGTAGGTATGGGCTCGAAGCTCTTCCCCGCTGACAAGGTAAAAGCCGGCGACTGGCAGTATGTTACCGACAAGTGCAAGGAAGCACTTGGCTATGTAGCCGCTGCTCGCGCATGATGACTCACTCCCTTTGCTAAAAGGAGAAAATCATCGGCTTATTATCATCATAAACAAAAGGAGATTAAGATATGAAACACGATGCGATAAAAGCAGAGAGTTCATTTCTTAATCTCCTTTACGTTTTTTTTATTGCACCATTAGCATTCCTTCTGCTGACAAGCTCATGTCAGGCTCCTCCACGGCAAGATGTACAACAATTCAACGACAAGGCCTATGAAGCCCATTACCGCTCGTTGGATTCTGTGGAGCATTATGCCCGAAAAGCCCTCCAACTGGCACAGTATGACGATGACGGAAAGGCAGAAGCACTCAACAATCTGGCCTTCGCCAATATTGTCCGGATGGATTACGCCAAGGCAGAACAGCAACTGACAGAAGCTGCTACGCTAACCGACAATCAGATAGAACAACTCGTCTCGCAAGTGCAACTGATGCGACTCTGTCAACGTCGTTCTCGTAATCGTGATTTTTATGAGCATCGCGAACGAGCACTAAACTGTTTGCGCCGTATCAACGAAGAGCGTGCAGCACTCTCGCCAAGAGATACCCGACGGATGATTTATGCCGAGAGCGAATTGGCCATCGTCAATTCCACCTACTATTATTATGTAGGTTTGGAGCGACAAGCCTCCAATGCCATTCGACAAATCAACGAGGATGATGTGCGTCGCGACACAGCACAGTATCTTAATTACCTCTACAATATCGGCGCAGGAGGTATTATCATAGAGGGAACAGCCGAAGATATTGCCAACGAAGAAATAGAAAATCTTTTCCATTGTGTTTCCATGGCAGAACGTTGTCATTATCCCTACTTTGAAGCCAACGCCAAAGAGGCTTTGGCAGAACGTCAGAATGACCTGCAACTGGCAGAAGAGGCACTCATGCTGTTCAGGCAGTTTGGCGATGTCTATCAGATTGCAGGTGCACACCGCACGCTGGCCACATGCTACCATGTCATGGGAGACGACCGCCAAGCCCTCAAACACCTTTACCAAGCATTGGCAGACAAACGCATCAATCAGGCTCCAGACCTTGTGGCAAGTATTCGCGAACAGATGAGTGTGGCCTATGCGGCTCTCAACGATAAACCCCAAAGCGATTATAACCGCAATGTTTATATCGATATACAGGAACGCACTCGTCAGGATCGTGAATTAGAAGCACGCGCCAATATGTATGAAGTGGCTTCCATGCAACTTAACGTCATGATAATAGCCGTTATCGTGGCCATCTTCCTGCTGATACTGTTACTTTGGATCTTCAACCGCATGAACCGCAGGCAGAAGCAGGACAACCAACTGACAGAGATCCTGGAACAAAAGCAAGAAGAAGTTGCAGAAGCATGGATGAGGGTGGAGCGCAACGAAAAACAACATTTGGAACAGCGGGCCAAGGTCGCACTTGTCATCAGCATCATACCACTCATAGACCGTATTATTCATGAAGTGAAGCGACTCGGAGACACTCCTCATGCTAAACCTTCGACTGATGAACAGCAGAATGTGCTCAAGATACGGCAGGAACGGCTTGGCTATATTCAGGAACTGACCGATCAAATCAATAAATATAATGATGTGCTGACACAATGGATTCAATTGCGTCAAGGCAGTCTGAATCTCCATATCGAGAGTTTCCCACTTCAAGGACTCTTCGATATTGTTGCCCATAGTCGTACAGGATTCAATATGAAACAAGTGACACTCGATGTGGAACCAACTACTGCAGTAGTCAAGGCCGACAGAGTGCTCACCCTCTTCATGCTTAATACGTTGGCAGATAATGCCCGAAAGTTTACAGAACGTAATGGACTCGTGACGGTCAGCGCCAGCGAAACTGAAACATACGTGGAAGTAACGGTTAGCGATACCGGCAAAGGAATGGACCAACAGACCCTCGACCATCTCTTCGATGCCAAGCCAGTAATAGATCATGTGGGCGAAACGCCAACAGGAGAACAACGCTCGCATGGGTTCGGACTGATGAACTGTAAAGGTATTATTGAGAAATACCGTAAGATAAGTAGCATCTTCAGCGTCTGTACGCTGACTGCCGAAAGCACGGTAGGAAAGGGAAGTAGGTTTGCCTTCCGATTGCCCAAAGGAGTTCGTCGTACGCTCACAGTATTGTTGTTGCTAATGGTAGGGTGGAACACCATGGTCGCTCAATATAACCGCAATCAGGCTCATATCTATGCAGACTCAGCCTATTTCTCCAACATCAACGGAACGTATGAACGCACGTTGGAATTTGCAGATTCATGCATGAAATACCTTAACTTGCAGTATCTCAAACAACGTTCTGACAGCCGCCTGCTCATGAAACTGATTGACGAGAGTGCCACACTATCGCCAGAAATAGCGTGGCTGCACGATAGTGTTGATGTCAACTATCAAGTAGTGCTCGATATTCGTAATGAGAGTGCGGTGGCAGCCCTTGCCCTTCACGATTGGCAACTCTATGCTTATAATAACAAGGCCTACACCCAGCTGTATAAAGAACTCTCAGCAGACAATACCCTTGCTGACTATTGCCGAAAAATGCAGCAATCGCAATCTAATAAACGTATCGCGGTCATTCTGCTCATCATCATCCTCATGCTTCTCATCCCAGCCTACTATATGCAATATTATCGGCATCGACTCTATAAACAGTTCAATAGGGAGAAAAAACAACGCATAGATATCGAACTGGCGGATGACGAATTGCGGCGGGCAGAACTCGAATGTAGCAATCTTCATGTTGCCAATGCCGTACTTGACAACTGTTTGTCAACGCTAAAACATGAGACCATGTATTATCCCAACCGCATCCGACAGCTGGCTTCTGCAGATGATCAGAACAATCTCGCAGAAGTGGTCAGCTACTATCGCGAACTCTATGGTATTCTCAGCGAACAAGCACTTCGACAGGTGGAACGCTTCCATCTTCATCTCAAGGCTGTCGATTGCTATGGTCATCAAGTTTTGGGAGATAGCCATGCGCTGAATGTGATGTGGCAGATCTTGGTGCAAAAAGACAGCGAGGTTAGTGTAGAGAGCAAAGACAACCGTTATTGGCTCTTTACTATTACCCAACCCCACATGAATATTTCAAAGGAGGAGGCAGAAACACTCTTCACCCCTTCCTCTTCAGAACATATACCTTATCTGTTATGCCGACAGGTGGTGCGCGATCATGGAGAAACAACAAACTTGCGTGGTTGTGGCATCTGGGCAACAGTAGAGGATGGTAAAACTTATGTAAAATTAACATTACCCAAATATGGAAAACTTTAAACTTATTATCGTAGAAGATGTGCCGTTGGAACTTAAAGGCACGGAAGGAATCATCAGAAACGATATTCCTGAAGCCGACATCATAGGTACGGCAAGCAATGAAGCTGACTATTGGAAGCTGATTCGTCAGCAACGGCCAGACTTGGTATTGCTTGACCTCGGACTTGGAGGTTCTACAACTGTTGGCGTGGAAATCTGTCGTCAGACCAAACAAAACTATAAAGAGGTAAAAGTGCTGATTTTTACCGGCGAGATTCTCAATGAGAAACTCTGGGTTGATGCACTCGATGCGGGAGCAGACGGCATCATTCTTAAAAGTGGAGAATTGCTGACTCGTTCAGATGTCGGCGCTGTGATGGAAGGCAAACAACTGGTATTCAACGAACCTATACTCAAAAAGATTGTTGAGCGTTTCAAACGGGCTGTTACCATGCAACTGGTACGTCAAGAGGCTTTGGTCAACTATGAGATTGATGAATATGATGAGCGTTTCCTGCGTCATCTGGCCCTCGGCTATACTAAAGAACAGATTACCAACCTGCGGGGAATGCCCTTTGGCGTGAAAAGTCTGGAGAAACGACAGAATGAACTGGTTCACAAACTCTTTCCTGAAGGAGAGAGTGTTAACGCCACCCGTTTGGTGGTAAGAGCCTTGGAGTTGCGTATCCTCGACCTTGACAATCTTGAACCTGACGCAGAGTGATGAAACTGACCGATTAGAGGTGAAGAGAGTAATCAGTATGAGTATGTCGATATGGTGAAAAAACGATTAGCATATTTTGCAACAACCTTGGCAATGGCAGAGGTGGCGTTAATCTTGTTTTCGTGGATATGGAGTGCGGCATTTCCAAACGATCAAGTTCGTTCTCTCCTGTCTAGTGAAGGATTGCGCTGGTTTTTCGGACATTTCTCTGAGATATTGGCAACGCCATTGATGGTGAATATATTGTTGATGGGAATGGCGTATGGTTGCTTGCGCCGATGTGGAGTATTGGCCTACAGCAATACCTATCGCGAACGCCGTGCCTTGCTGATGAGTCTGGGACTCTTGGTGGTCTATGCTGTGGCATTACTTTTGCTGACCATACTGCCCCATGCCGTGTTGTTGAGCGCTACCGGACATCTGTTTCCGTCGCCATTCGCTTCATGCCTCCTTCCTGTATTGGCATTTTCCATCGTCACCTCATCCTTGTTATATGGAGCGGTAATGGAGCGAATCCGGCACATCGGGCATGTCTATGATTCGTTGTTGGATGGACTCCGTAGTATTACTCCTTTCATACTTTTCTATATACTATTCATGCAAATCTATGAGTCCATACGCTTTGTGTTTGGCTAATCCCTCATTTTTAGGTATTGTGGCATTGGGAGAATAGGCGTACCTTTGCAACGTGTTAAGAACATCACAGACACAAAAATGGTAATAGTATTTGTTTAGTTTAGTATGAAATCGGTCGGTATGCTGCCGGCCGTTTTTCTTTTCCATCTCTGATGGCGATTCTCGATTACAGATATTGCACATTCCGTTTTGTGGTGTGCAAATAGAAGGGGCGGATGTATTTTTCCCAAGCATTACGTGCAGTAAAATTTGGTATTTCGGGTTCTAATTTGTATCTTTGCACCAAAGATATAAGTAATAAGATATGTTTGAAAACTTAAGTGAAAGACTTGAACGTTCGTTCAAGATACTGAAAGGTGAAGGAAAAATCACCGAGATAAACGTGGCAGAAACCTTGAAAGATGTGCGTCGTGCTTTATTGGATGCTGACGTCAACTATAAGGTAGCCAAGAGCTTTACTGATAGTGTAAAGCAGAAAGCCATGGGTATGAATGTGCTGACTGCTGTGAAGCCCAGTCAGTTGATGGTGAAGATTGTACACGACGAACTGGCTGAACTGATGGGCGGTAAAGCTGTCGAACTTACATTAGAGAATCGTCCTGCCATCGTGCTGATGTCGGGTCTGCAAGGTTCGGGTAAGACAACGTTCAGCGGAAAACTTGCTAATATGCTGAAAAACAAGCAGCATAAGAATCCATTGCTTGTGGCATGTGACGTCTATCGTCCTGCTGCTATCCAGCAGTTGCACGTAGTGGGCGAGAGTATTGGTGTACCTGTATATTCCGAGCCAGATAATAAAAATGTTGTAGAGATTGCCAATAATGCCATTCGTGAAGCGAAGGCAAAAAACTATAATGTTGTCATTATCGATACTGCCGGTCGCTTGGCCGTTGATGAGGAGATGATGAACGAGATAGCTACGCTCAAAGAGGCTGTCAATCCAGATGAAACGCTCTTCGTGGTTGACGCCATGACAGGTCAGGATGCTGTTAATACTGCTAAGGAGTTTAACGATCGGCTTGATTTCGATGGTGTGGTACTCACCAAACTCGATGGTGATACCCGTGGTGGTGCTGCCCTTTCCATTCGTACTGTTGTAACCAAACCCATCAAGTTTGTGGGAACAGGTGAAAAGATGGAAGCTATTGATGTATTCCATCCTGATCGTATGGCAGACCGTATTCTTGGAATGGGTGATATCGTATCACTTGTTGAACGTGCTCAGGAACAGTTTGATGAAAAACAGGCCAAAGAACTTGAGAAGAAGATTCGCAAGAACAAGTTTGATTTCAACGACTTCATGAGTCAGATTCAGCAAATCAAGAAAATGGGTAATATCAAAGATCTTGCAGCCATGATTCCTGGCGTAGGAAAAGCTATCAAGGATGTGGATATCGATGATAATGCCTTTAAAGGTGTTGAGGCCATCATTCAGTCGATGACACCCAAAGAACGTGCAAACCCAGATATCATCAATCAAAGCCGTCGTCAGCGTATAGCAAAGGGTAGTGGTTCAAAGATAGAAGATGTGAACCGCCTGCTCAAACAGTTTGATCAGACCCGTAAGGTGATGAAGATGATGACGGGCGGCAATAGCTCGAAAATGATGCAGATGGCAAATGCCATGCGACACATGAAAGGTGGAATGCCCAAAATGTAATGTTCTTATAGATAAAGGACACAGAAACATAACAATTCAAACGAAATAAACTTTATGCAACTGATAGACGGTAAAGCAACCGCAGCGGCTATTAAGGCTGAAATAGCGGAAGAAGTGAAAGGCATCATGGCCAATGGAGGTAAGCAACCTCATTTGGCAGCAGTGTTGGTAGGTCACGACGGTGGTTCGGAGACCTATGTGAAAAATAAAGTACTGGCTTGCGAAGCTTGTGGTTTTAAATCAACCCTTATCCGCTATGAGGACAATATTACTGAAGAGGAACTGCTGAAGTGCGTCGATCGGTTGAACAAAGATGCCGATGTAGATGGATTCATTGTACAGTTGCCATTGCCCAAACATATTGATGAGCAGAAAGTGATTGAAGCCATCGACTATCGAAAGGATGTGGATGGATTCCATCCCGTCAACGTAGGACGTATGGCTATTGGATTGCCTTGCTTCATTTCTGCCACACCATTGGGCATTATTACTTTGCTCAAGCGCTATAATGTTCAAACAAGTGGCAAGAAGTGTGTTGTATTGGGCAGAAGCAATATCGTGGGCAAACCTATGGCACAACTCATGATGCAGAAACAATATGGCGATGCTACCGTTACTGTTTGTCACTCTCATTCGGAGAACCTCAAAGAGGAATGTAGAAATGCAGATATCATCATCGCTGCCATTGGACGTCCCGACTTCGTTACAGCAGACATGGTGAAGCCTGGTGCAGTTATTATTGACGTGGGCACCACTCGAGTACCTGATGCCACACGCAAGAGCGGATTCCGTCTTAATGGTGATGTCAAGTTTGATGAGGTAGCACCTAAGTGTTTGTTTATCACTCCCGTGCCCGGTGGAGTAGGCCCGATGACCATCTGCTCGCTGATGAAGAATACTTTGGCTGCTGGTAAGAAGGAATACTATAAATAGAGAATAATGACAGCTCAGGAATATTATGAACAAGGTAATGCTTGCCGCAGACAGGCCGACTGGCAAGGAGCTATCAACAATTACTTGAAAGCCATCGAGATTGACCCAGAGAGTCCTGCTGTCGAAGCAAAGCAAATGCTTGACGATATCCTGAACTATTATCACAAGGATTCGTATAACCCATAAAATATAAAAATTATGGCAAAGGTTAAAGGAGCTGTTGTGGTTGATACCGACCACTGTAAAGGATGTGCGCTGTGTGTAAGTGCTTGTCCGCAAGGCGTTATTGTATTGGCCAATCGTGTCAATGTGCATGGCTATCCCTATGTGGAGCCTGCACAGATAGACAAGTGTACAGGTTGCACTTCGTGCGCCATTGTGTGTCCGGACGCTTGTATTACTGTCTATCGTAAAAAAATGGAGGGATAAGATTATGGTAGAACAGGAAGTAACACTCATGAAAGGCAATGAGGCTTTGGCCCATGCTGCCATCCGCTGTGGTGCTGACGGATATTTCGGATATCCTATTACTCCGCAGAGTGAGGTCATCGAGACTCTGGCTGAACTGAAACCCTGGGAAACCACCGGTATGGTGGTGTTGCAGGCTGAAAGTGAAGTGGCGTCTATCAATATGATCTATGGTGGAGCCGCTGCAGGAAAGCGCGTGCTCACCTCGTCATCATCGCCAGGCATCGCATTGATGCAGGAAGGTATTACCTATATGGCTGGTGCAGAACTGCCCGGTGTGTTTATCAACGTGCAACGCGGAGGCCCCGGACTGGGAACCATCCAACCCTCACAGGGCGACTATTTCCAGGCTACTCGTGGAGGAGGTAATGGTGACTATAATACCATCGTCTTAGCTCCAGATAGCGTTCAGGAAATGGCAGACTTTGTGGATCTCGCATTTACGCTGGCTTTCAAATATCGTAACCCTGCCATGATTTTGGCTGATGGTGTGATAGGACAGATGATGGAAAAGGTTGTTTTGCCACCCATCAAACCGCGTCGCACAGAAGAGGAAATTAGAAAAGAATGTCCTTGGGCTACTATCGGACGCACCAAAGACCGCAAACCCAATATCATCACGTCGCTCGAACTCAAACCTGAGGCGATGGAGCTGCGAAATCTTCATCTCCAAGAGAAGTATAAGACCATCCGCGAGAAGGAAGTACGCTATGAAACCATCCAGTGTGATGATGCTGATTTTATCGTTGTAGCCTTCGGTAGTGCAGCACGTCTGACACAGAAAGCCATGGAAATGGCTCGCGAAGAAGGACTGAAGGTGGGACTGTTGCGCCCCATCACGCTGTGGCCATTCCCGTCAGAAGCTATCGCTCAAGTGGCAAAAGGCAAGAAAGGCGTACTTGTGGTAGAAATCAACGCCGGACAAATGGTACAGGATGTGCGCCTGGCTGTTAACGGCGATATCGCTGTAGAACATTTCGGTCGCTTGGGAGGTATTGTTCCCGAGCCAGAGGAAATCGTTGAAGCTATAAAGAAGATGAGGTAACTATGGAGAACGAAATCATTAAACCGGAGAATCTGGTATATCAGAAACCGACCCTGATGAACGACAACCACATGCATTATTGCCCTGGTTGCTCACATGGTGTGGTACATAAGTTGGTGGCTGAGGTCATCGAGGAAATGGGTATGGCCGATAAAACCATTGGCGTGTCACCAGTGGGATGCGCCGTCTTTGCTTACAACTATCTGGACATCGACTGGCAGGAAGCTGCCCATGGACGTGCTCCTGCTGTGGCTACTGCCGTTAAACGGCTTTGGCCTGACCGTCTTGTGTTCACCTATCAAGGTGATGGCGACTTGGCTTGTATTGGAACATGCGAGACCATCCATGCCTTGAATCGTGGTGAACATATCGCTATTATCTTCATCAATAATGCTATCTATGGTATGACAGGCGGACAAATGGCGCCTACTACCTTGATGGGAATGAAGACTTCTACCTGTCCTTATGGTCGTCAGGCTGATCTTCATGGATATCCCCTTCACATCACCGAGATTGCTTCTACGCTCGAAGGCACATGCTATGTGACTCGTCAGAGTGTGGAAACTGTGGCTGCCATACGTGGTGCCAAGAAAGCCATACGTAAGGCTTTCGAAGCTTCGATGGCAGGAAAGGGAAGTAGTCTTGTAGAGATTGTATCAACCTGCAATAGTGGATGGAAAATGTCACCTAAGGCCGCTAACGAATGGATGGAGGAACATATGTTCAAATACTATCCAAAGGGTGACCTCAAGGACACTACGGGACTTTAGTCAATCAACAGGAAATAAACAACGAAGCAATGAAAAAAGAAATCATCATATCCGGTTTCGGTGGACAAGGTGTACTCTCTATGGGTAAAATCCTGGCCTATTCGGGACTGATGGACAATAAGGAAGTGACATGGATGCCTGCTTACGGCCCAGAACAGCGTGGTGGTACTGCCAATGTCACAGTCATTGTGAGCGACGAGAAGATATCGTCACCAATCCTCAGTAAGTTTGACATTGCCATTGTGCTCAACCAACCTTCGCTGGAAAAGTTTGAACCAAAACTCAAACCTGGTGGCATTCTGATATACGACAGTTTCGGAATCATCAATCCTCCCACACGTAGCGACATCACAATATATCGTATTGATGCGATGGACAAGGCTGCCGAGATGAAAAACGGTAAGGTGTTCAACATGATTGTGTTGGGTGGACTGCTCAAGGTTGCCCCTGTTGTAAGTACTGCTGGCGTAGAGAAAGCTCTTTTCAAAACGTTGCCTGAACGTCATCATGGTCTTATTCCGCTGAATATGCAAGCCATTGAAGAGGGTGGTAAGATTATCGCTAAACAGTAACAGAACAGTTGAAATCATAAAAGAAGAGTGAAGAATCAGGTTCTTCACTCTTCTTTTACGTTCTGTATGATGCGCTTTATGGGGCGATATTCAATTCTATCACCCCACCATAAGGTGTCTGATGCTTCCATGCCTCTTCTGGGGAATAGAGTTTGGCATAGATGGAAGCTGCGGCAAGTACACCACCGTGGGCGAAGATGACTACCCGATGGTAGTTGTGATCTTTCAATTCGTCGAAGAAGGAGGCTACCCGTTGATACTGCATTGGAAAACTCTCGCCATTGGGTGTCGGCAAATGCAGATAATCATCATACCATTGTTGCAGATAGGGGTCTGTAATGTTGTCGTAGCGTTGCATTTCCCAATCGCCCATGTTCATTTCCATCAATCGCTTGTCGGCGTTGGCAGAGGCAAAACCACAATAGTCTGCCAACAATCGCGCCCTGGTAAGTGGTGAAGTGAATGCAGCATCAGGAAAACCATCCTTCCAATATGTTTCAAGCTGTGCTTTTGTTTGTTCTGCTTCTTGCTGAAAAGTATCGGCTACGCTAACGTCTGTCTGACCGTAACAGGTGCCTGGTGCAACATTGACACGGGTGTGTCTGACCATGATGATATTCATACGCTATGGGAATGATTTCTATTGTTTGTTATTGTTTTGCAAAGATAGGGAAAAAATGTTTTGATTGAAAATATTCTGGTTAATTATTCGCAGAAAGCAATAAAAAACAGTATCTTTGCATCATGAATAGGATTTATAAGAATATTTCCTTTTGGACACACATTTGTCTATTGCTGCTTATGTTAGGTATGCCTCATCGGCTTTTAGCCGATGACCGCATCCTCTATGTGACTTCTTATGAACCCGACAACAAGAAAGTTGCTGATAATTTGGGAGAGTTTTCCAATTATGTCAAGACAAATATTCCCAATTCGCGTCTTTTTGTGGAGAGCATGAACTGTAATGGAATGATCGACATAAAAGACTGGCGAAAATGGATGGAAGGCATCATCAGCAAATACAATAATGGTCACATGCGCCCCGATATCGTAGTGCTGACGGGCCGTGAGGCAGTATCTACTTTCCTTTCTATTCAAAACCCAGAGTATAAGAAAATACCTGTGCTCGTAGGTGGTTGTAGCTTTTCCATGGTGGAATTGCCGGATGATACAACCGATGTGGCATCGTGGACCCCTGAATTAAAACACTTGCGCTCTGATTATCAGGACTATAATCTTATTGGTGGTATTCTGACGCGCTATTCTGTTGAGAAAAATATAGAGTTAGCCAAACGGATGTATCCTCATGCGAAAAACTATTATTTCGTTTCCGATAATTCGTTGGGCGGTGTGTCATTGCAAGCCTTGGCACGCAAGGATATGCGGCAAGCTAAGTTCAGCAATATTCAGATGCATTATTATGATGGGCGTACAGGCTTTTTTGATACGTTAGCCAAGAAAATAAAACGGCTTAATCCCGAAACTGATGTACTTCTGATAGGCTCTTGGCGACTTGATGCTAACAACAGTTTCAATGTGAGCCATTCTGCAGAACTGTTTCGTACGCTCAATCCGTCACTACCGGTATTCTCTGTTGCGGGATCGGGTATGAATGGATGGGCTGTGGGTGGTTGGATTCCTGAATATGCTAACAAGAATGAGAAACTTGGTGAGATGTGTAAGGATTATCTTGAAACACGCTCTGACCAAGGATGGGTATATCTGAATGAAGGTTTTGTCTTCGACTATCGGCGCATGCAGGATTTAGACATCAGCGAGAGCCAGTTGCCCGAAGGTTTTACGATTATAAATGAGCCGAAACCATTCTTCGAGAAACATAGTGTGGTTATCGACTACATCCTCTTTGCCACGGTGTTTCTCAGTATAGGACTCAGTATTGCCATTGTGGCACTTATTAAGTCTCACCGCTTACGCAAAGAACTGATTCAGAAAGGAAAGGAATTGGAAGAGGCACGTGATAAAGCCGAGGAAGCCAATCATATGAAATCGGCTTTTCTTGCCAATATGAGTCATGAAATCCGCACACCACTCAATGCTATTGTGGGATTCTCTGATTTGTTGGCTACACAGTCAGAAGATTTGGGCGTGCAAGAGAAAACCCATTTCAGCAATGTCATACAAGAGAATACCAATGCGTTGCTCAATCTCATCAACGATGTGCTCGATCTCTCGCGTATAGAGAGTGGACATGTAAGGATGGAGTTGACTCTGTGTGATGTGAAGCAACTGTGCCAGACAACAATAGAATCGGTAGAGATGACGTGTCGTAAACCCATACATTTCGTTTTTGAGTGTGACGAACCGTCTGTTCATTTCGTTACCGATAAGACACGTCTGCGGCAAGTACTTGTCAATCTGCTTACCAATGCCATTAAGTTTAGTGACAAAGGTAATATTACTGTGTCACTTGTTGTGGATCATGATGACGAGAGTGCTTCGTTTGCTGTTACCGATCAGGGATGTGGCATCAAACCGGAATATGCTGAAAAGATTTTCGATCGTTTTGTCAAACTTGACCAGTTTACCAAAGGCACTGGTCTGGGATTGCAGATATGTCGTCAGATCATAGAGATACTTGGAGGACGTATATGGCTCGACAATACCTATCATGGTGGTGCTCGCTTCCGTTTTGTTCATCCTACCAATCTGGAGGAGGCAATGCCAGAACCCTTACCGTATCATGTATTCTGAATGATTGCAGTTTAAGTTGTGCTATTTATTCCCGGTGTGTTCGGGTCGTCAACGAGATTTGTTCGGGTTTTGCTGTTTCATCATGTGATATTTTGGGGGCTTCAGGAATTTGGAGTGATGGCATATTAAATAATCTATGATTGTTTTAAAATTATCTTGTATAAGTTGTTTACAGCGAAGAGTTTACTTAATACTTGGGCTATTAAAACAATCTCTTTTTACATTATATGCAAATTAAGACTTTTGAATTCTCTTAGTCTTGTATATTAAGGGTTTTGTGGAAAACAGAATTTTCTAAATTGCTGATATACACCATCATTGATCGTTCATCACTCGAAATGTTAGATGAACCTTACTATATTGACGCGAAACAGAAAGCCCCGATTTCATGAAAGATGAAATCGGGGCTTTTACTTATAGTGCTTCGTCGTCAGGCCGTTGTATCGATGGTTCCTTGATCTTGGGTAGATGTTTCTTCTTACGGAGATAAGCGGCTTTGCGAGCCTCATATTCTTCGAAATGCTTCTCCAGAAAATTATCGGCCATAATGATGACTATTGGTTTCTACTGTATATGACGGTGATGTGGAGTGGGGTATGGGCATTCTCGCTACCTCCCACAAGACGAACACTGGTTAGCGACATCTCGTTGTTGATACCGGTAATAGTGGTTGTCGTCTGATAGTAAGATGTTGACGAGGTGGTCACAGTCTTGACAGGCACCAATACAACCTTGTTCCAATTAGGATGTGTTGCAGTATAATTGCTACCACCAGCCAGCTTCTTCTTATAGAGATGATTGATGAGGTTGGAGATATTGCTGTATGTATAGGTATTCTTTGTACTGCTGTATGTTGCCAAATACGATGTCTTGTTGTCTGTGACTTTCAGATTCTCAAAGAACGAATAGAGACTGTCTTTCTCTACCATCAGCAATTGTGTGGGTTGCTGAAGGAGGTTATCGCTGAGATCGTTTTGGGTATTCATCTTGTTGAATACAATCTTAGCAGACGTAATCGTGTCATTCTCATGGTTGCGCTTGATGTCGTCAATGGGCAGGGTCACTTCTGTGAAAATACCGGCAGGTGTCTTCAGATAGGTGCAACTATTGTCTGAAGCCAAACGAGCCACAGTCTTCTTGTCGTTGGTGATACGGGTGGTCTGCAATACTTCCTCTGTGCCGTTAAAGGTTTTGCTACCCACGTAGGTCTTGCCACCCTCTTTGCCACGGAAATAAATCATCAGCTGTGTACGACTTACCTCGTTCATCAGTCCCAGTCCGTCTGTAATCTTGAAATAGAAACCGGGACATACTTTATGGATGAAGTTATATGAGTTCTTAAAGTATTCAGGATGAGCATAGTAGGTGCGCATCAGGTAGGTACCATAGTTGTTGTAGGTATTACCATCCTTGTCGGTATATTCCTTGTTGAGGGGAATGCTGACATACTCATAATAGGAACCTGATTGCTGCACTTTACGCAGACTGTCACTCAACTGAAGATTGACGATAGAGAAAATCTTGTTTTCGTGCAGTCCGTCTTCACGGATATAACCCTTTGCAGCAGGATCGAAATTAGTATAGTAGGTCTTTCCTTCTTCTACAGGATTGCCAATCTCAAAAACAGAGAGTTTCAAAGCTGCGAGAGAGTCACCTTGCCACTTGTTGACAACAACATTCAGTACGCATGAGTCTGCTACGATTTCATTGTCAATCAGACTTGCCACACTATCCTTTGGAGGGAAGATGGCATTGCTTTCGTTTTCAAGCAAGGTAAACTGCGACATGTAGTCACTCGTGATATATGATCCGGTCTCTGGATCTTTGATGCGACCGAGATAGCTGTATTCACTTCGTGAAATCACCGAATCGACCACAAGCGACCGAGAACTCACCTGAAAAGAGTCGGTTGCAATAGCAAACAAGTCAGCGCTGTCGCTAATGGAATTACCGACGTTTGCTGTTTCCTCGTCGCAAGAGCAGATTGCCATCAGTGGGAGGACAATAGCTGCTAATAGTGTTTTCTTTGTCATTGAAGTAATGATTATCTTAATGATATCCTAATTTATCTTTTACCTTATTAAGGTTTGCATTAAATCTTTTCGTAGAACTCCTCGTAAGCCTTACCGAAATCAGCACCGGGATAGGCGAGAGTGGGGATGCCCTGCTCTGCGGCGTAGTTCATCCAGTCTGCTTCTGTGTCTTGATGGGCAGCAATGACACCGTCGCTATAGTCGATAGCCAACTTAGCCAGTTCTGTAGCATCAAATACTTCGTTGTATTTTGTGAGGGTGTCGGCTGTAATATCGCGGAACTCAAGACACTTTTTGAAGTTGGGCGCCAAATCACTTGTCATCTGGTTGGGGAACAACGAGGTGACCACCTTGGTATTGGCAAATGAAGGCTCATCACAATAGGCCTTTTTGATAAACAAGGGCACTATGGCTCCCATCCATCCCTGTACGTGGATGATATCGGGTACCCAACGGAGCTTCTTAACAGTTTCCAATACGCCACGAGCGAAGAAAATTGCACGCTCGCCATTGTCTGCATAGTCCATACCGTTTTCATCCTTGTCCATCTGACGACGAGTGAAATAATCATCGTTGTCGATGAAATATACCTGTATGCGAGTCTGGACGATAGAAGCTACCTTGATAATCAATGGGTGGTCGGTATCGTCGATGATAAGATTCATACCTGAGAGACGGATCACTTCATGTAGTTGACCGCGACGTTCGTTGATATTACCCCATTTGGGCATGAAGGTGCGAATCTCGTGACCACTCTCTTGCATGACTTGAGGCAATGCCTTACCCATGTGTGAAAGGTCGGTTTCCGGTACATAAGGAACAATCTCTTGGTTGATGAACAATATCTTCTTTGCCATATTATTGAATGATTTAATCTTTGCAAAGATACGAATTTTTTTTCAAAAAATGATTTGTAAATGCGATATTTTAAGGTTTTTGTACCTTCTTTTGGCATATTTTCACCAAATCCTTTCATTATTTGATAAAAAAGTAGTTATTTTGCACTCGCTTTAGAAAAACAAAGAAATTTGAAATGAAAGTTTTCAGTAAAATCGTAGATCTTCAAAACCAATTGTTTGAAGACCGAAAAAATGGAAAAGAAATAGGTTTGGTTCCTACCATGGGTGCCCTTCATGAAGGACATGCATCGTTGGTTAGACGTAGTGTCAAGGAGAATGGCATTACCGTAGTGTCGGTGTTTGTCAATCCTACACAGTTCAACGACAAGAATGATTTGAAAAATTACCCACGCACGCTTGATGCCGACTGTCAGTTGCTCGATGCGTGTGGAGCTGATTATGTGCTTGCTCCTTCTGTGGAGGAGATGTATCCTACTCCAGACACTCGCCAGTTTGAATTTCCGCCAGTTTCAACGGTAATGGAAGGTGCACACCGTCCAGGACACTTCAATGGTGTGTGTCAGGTGGTGAGCCGATTGTTTTATATCGTTAAGCCCAATCGTGCCTACTTTGGTGAGAAAGACTGGCAGCAGATTGCTGTGGTCAAGGCTATGGTGAAACAACTCGGTTTGAAAGTGCAGATTGTGGAATGCGATATCGTGCGCGATGCTGACGGATTGGCACGCAGTTCACGCAACACCCTGTTGGCTAAAGATGAGCGCGCCATAGCACCTGCCATCTACAAGACCCTGAAGGAAAGTATCTCTTACGCTAAGACGCATACTGTGGGCGAAACCCATGATTTTGTGGTCAATACCATCAATGCAGTGGATGGCCTTGAAGTGGAATATTTCTCTATCGTTGACGGTAACACCTTGCAGGATATTGCCGCTTGGGACGATAGTCCCTACGTCGTAGGTTGTATCACTGTATATTGTGGAAAGACTCCAATCCGACTCATTGATCACATTAAATATAAGGTATAGTCATGATGATAGAGGTAATGAAGTCAAAACTTCACTGTGTGACAGTGACAGAGGCAAATCTTAACTATATGGGAAGTATCACCATCGATGAAGATTTGATGGATGCTGCCAATATGATAGCAGGGGAGAAAGTCCAGATAGTAGATAATAATAATGGCGAACGCTTTGAAACCTATATTATTAAGGGAGAACGAGGCAGTGGCTGTATTTGCCTGAATGGTGCTGCAGCACGCAAAGTGCAAGTTGGCGATGTGTGCATCATCATATCCTATGCCTTGATGGATTTTGAAGAGGCTAAATCGTTTACGCCGACCGTTGTCTTTCCTAAAGCAGACAACAGCCTGTAATCCAATGCTAAGGCCCCGATTCAGGGTAAACATCGGCAGAGAAGATGACTGCCTGCAATCGTGTAGCAACAATATAGTCTCTGCATCAATCAGATAAACAAAAATAAAGGAGGGAACCTCAGTAGAGGCTCCCTCCTTTATTTAGTATGAATAGAGATTACTCAATTACTACAAGTGCATCATCTTCCATAACGCTCTGTCCAGGCTGAACGCATACTGCGGTAATCTTACCGCTCTTCTCTGCCTCGATATTATTAGCCATCTTCATAGCTTCCAATACCAAAACTACGTCGCCTGCCTGTACTTCGTCACCTACATTGACGCGAATCTCTGTGATGACACCTGGTAGTGGAGCCTTAAGCGCATTGTTGGAGTTGGCTCTTCCTGATGGAGCTTCTGATGGAGCTGCTGTGGGCTTTGCCACAACAGGCTTCACAACAACCTTCTCCACTTCAGGTTCTGGTTCCATTTCCACTTTGTATTCTTCACCATTGACATTGACGGTAACCATGTTCTCGACAACGTCACCAATGGCTACTTCATACTTGTTGCCATTAATTGTATATTTGTATTCTTTTTTCATCGCGCTTTGTGTTTAGGGATGTTCTGTCATAGTCAGAGCATATCCATTCCACTGGGTCTGCTTGTCATCAATAGTGATGATGCATGACTCTTTGTCGTGGACATTATTGCCTTTGAACTCATGAAGAGCCATGGCAATAGCTGCATATACTTCATTCTTCATAGACGGGATATTTTACATCGGAATATTACCGTGCTTCTTAGCGGGCAGTGCGTCACGCTTGGTGGCAAGCTGAGCAAGCGCACGGCAGATGCGGAAACGAGTGTTACGTGGTTCAATCACGTCGTCAATATAGCCATATTTTGCTGCCTGATAAGGATTGGCAAAGAGCTCGTTGTACTCTTCTTCCTTCTCGGCAATGAAAGACTTAACATCTTCACCTGCTTCTTTCTTGGCTTTAGCTTCCTTCGCATAGAGAACAGCAGCAGCGCCACTTGCTCCCATAACAGCGATTTCAGCTGAAGGCCATGCGTAGTTGAGGTCGGTATGGAGCTGTTTTGACCCCATAACGATATGAGAACCACCGTATGACTTACGCAGGGTAACAGTAATCTTGGGCACTGTAGCTTCGCCGTAAGCGTAGAGCAACTGAGCACCGTGCAGAATGACTGCGTTGTACTCCTGGCCTGTGCCGGGGAGGAAGCCTGGTACGTCAACGAGTGATACAATGGGGATGTTGAATGCATCGCAGAAACGTACAAAGCGTGCACCCTTACGTGAAGCATTTACGTCAAGCACACCTGCATAGCAAGCAGGCTGGTTGGCTACGATGCCGACACTCTGACCATTGAAACGAGCGAAACCTACGATGATGTTCTTAGCAAACTTAGGCTGTACTTCAAAGAACTCGCCATTATCGATGATAGCACCAATTACCTTATACATATCGTATGCCTCATTGGGATTCTCAGGGATGATCTCGTTGAGGGAATCCTCCAAACGGTCAATGGGGTCGTTGCACTCCTTGCGAGGAGCTTGCTCCATGTTGTTAGATGGAATATAGCTCAACAGGCTCTTCAGCATTTCAATAGCTTCTTCCTCTGTCTTAGCGGTGAAGTGGGTTACACCACTCTTTGAAGCGTGAACGCTTGCACCACCGAGGTGCTCTTGGTCGATATCTTCACCTGTTACGGTCTTTACTACTTTTGGACCTGTGAGGAACATGTATGAGGTACCTTCCATCATCAGAGTGAAGTCGGTAAGAGCTGGAGAGTACACTGCACCACCTGCGCAAGGACCGAAGATACCAGAAATCTGTGGGATAACACCTGAAGCGAGGATGTTACGCTCGAAGATTTCTGCGTAACCTGCCAAAGCGTTGATACCTTCCTGAATACGGGCACCACCTGAGTCGTTGATACCAATCAGGGGAGCACCCATCTTCATGGCCATGTCCATCACTTTGCAAATCTTCTGGCTCATGGTCTCAGAGAGAGAACCTGCATGAACTGTGAAGTCTTGGGCAAAGATGAATACCAGACGACCGTCGATAGTACCGCTACCGGCTACTACACCATCGCCAAGGAACTGCTTCTTCTCCATGCCGAAATTGTGGCAACGGTGTTCCTTGAACATATCGTATTCTTCAAAAGAGCCTTTGTCGAGCAACATCTCAATGCGCTCACGTGCTGTATATTTTCCTTTGTCGTGCTGCTTCTGGATGGCTTTCTCACCACCACCGAGACGAGCTTTCTCACGCTTCTCGATGAGCTGCTTGATTTTTTCTAACTGTTTAGACATAATTGTATTTTGATTCTTTACTTGAATGATCTATTAGTGTTCGCAAAGCTCGGTAAGGATACCTGCGGTTGATTTGGGGTGGAGGAATGCAATGTTGAGGTTCTCAGCACCTTTACGGGGAGTCTGGTCAATCAGACGAACGCCCTTTTCGCTAACCTCTGCCAATGCATTGGCAACACCGTCTTCTACACAGAAAGCTACGTGGTGTACACCCTTGTTGCCTTTGTCAAGCCACTTCTGGATAGTGCTTTCGGGTGATGTCGGCTCCAGCAGTTCGAGTTTCACTTCACCACACTTCAAGAATGCGGTTTTAACTTTCTGATCCTCTACCGTTTCAACGGCATAACACTTGAGTCCCAATACGTTTTCGAAGTAAGGGAGGCTCTCTTCGATGCTCTGGACTGCGATGCCCAGATGCTCAATGTGCGAAATTTTCATATTGTTTTAAATTAATGTATTTAAATCTGCTGCAAAGATACTAATAAAAAGTTACGGAAACGAAAAACACCAATGAATTAACACTAATTAAAAGTCGATTGTGATTCTTCCGTTTACTTGTCTGCCCGTAAGATAGTTGGGGACTGCATACTGTTGATTGGTCACATCGGTTACCCAATAGTAGTTGCTGACATTGGCTGTACCAAACACATTGAGCAGGTCTATACCGAGCCAGATATGGCGCAGACCCTTGCGCTTGGATGAGGTGTGTCCTGCTATCAGATAGTTCATTCCGATGTCGGCTCGCTTATAGCTTGGCGCACGGAATTGCTGCTGTTCTAATCCGCGGTGTGGCGCACCAAAGGGGAGTCCGTCTGCGAAAGCAAGGTGGAGCGTCATCTTCCATCGTTCGGTACCGGGGAAATAGTCTGTGAAATGAAGGTTGACACCCCACCTTTGGTCGGTGGGTAATGGTGTGCTGATACCATTGATGTCTTGTCGGGTACTCATCAGCGAGAGGGTCAGCCATGAGTCTGTGCCTGGAACAAACTCACCAAAGAGTTTGAAATCGATTCCTGTGGCATGACCTTTGGCGATGTTATTACCCTCATAGACGATTTTCATGTTTTGCATGTTATATGGAATAAGGTGGTCTAATTTCTTATAGTAGGCTTCTGCTGTGAATCGGAAGGGTCGTCCCAACATGCGGAACTGATAATCGAATCCACCTACGATGTGGATGGAACGTTGACTTTTGATATGGCTGTTGAGCGCCACGGTCGTTACTCCATTGGCGGTGGTCGTATCGCGCATCTCTTTATAAAAAGGTGACTGGTAGTAGATGCCTGTTGCCAAACGAAATGTCATGTCGGTATTGAAGGCAGGTATAATGGCAAAACTCAGTCTCGGAGATAGTGTTGACTCGCCATTGAAACTCCATCTTGCCCATCTTAAGCCGATATTCAAGGTGCAATAGGATTGATGGCTGTCGGTGCCCAACTGCCATTTTATCTGGTCTTGTAGGTATGCTTCTGTTCGGGTGGATATCACTTGTTGGCGACTGCTCATCGAGTAAATCATGTCAAGGCGGTCGCTCTTATGGGGGATGTTATAGCCGCTGGAGTCACGCATCTCATATTCTTTCGACTGCTCCTTGACGTGTTCCCATTTCATTGTGAAACCTGCTTCCCAATGATGGCGGCTGTTGCGATGGGATGCTGTCAGTTGGAGTTGTTCTGCATGAGCAGTCAGGTAATTACGGGCATGTTCCCGATAGGTGCCTACTCCGAGGTTTTCAGAAGTCTGTGTGTCATCGAGCCAATATTGTCCCTGTATATCATAGCGTTCCTGCTCGCGAGTATGGAAGGCTGACCCTTGCAGACGCACTATGGTTTTATTGGAGGGACGAAAACTGACGGAAGCCATTCCTGTGGCAGTACGAAACAGATCACGCTCCTGTCCGTCGAAATATACTTTGAAGGTCTTTGCGTTCTGTATCGTTCCGAATGAGGTCTCTCGGTCTGTGGGTGTGAAGTGGTATCTGTTTTCAGAATAGTCTCCTAATGCCTCAATTTCCCATTGTTGGTTTGGACGCCAACTGAGATAGGTTTGGTAGTCGAGGTATCGTGGTTTATATTCTCCTTTTGTTTCCAAACTGCCCAGTAGGTATCTGTTGGTTTTATAACGCAACCCATGAGACATAGAGAAATGCTTGTTGCCATAGCCCACGTAAGCTGATCCACCTAACAGGCTTGCTTGTATATTGCCTTCCCATTGTTGCGGCCTGCGATAGGTGATGTCGAGCACGCTGGACATCTTACCGCCATATTTTGCTTCATAACCTCCAGACGAGAATCCTATCTTATCGACCAGGTCTGAATTGATAATGGAGAGTCCTTCGTGTTGCCCGGTTTTTGCCAGAATGGGACGGTAGATTTCCGTACCATTCAGATATACTGAGTTTTCGTCAAACGAACCGCCTCTGACATTATATCGACTCGACAGTTCGTTATGGGTGGAGACGCCTGCTTGCTGTTGAACGAGTTCCTCTATGCCGTTGCCTGCTGTTGATGGCGCATGGCGGACAGCATCGGATTTCAGTTGTTGCATGGTATTGGTTTGGCGCTTTTGTTGTGTCACTACAACTTCGTTGAGTGTAGTGGAAGGGTAAAGCGTCACTACCATGCGTTGGCGTCCTTTGGGACGGCGTAGGGTGCGTGTCTTGGTTTGGTAGCCAATCATCGAAAAACGCACCTTGACAGAGTCTGCCGATTTGAGATGGAGTGAATATTCGCCTTTGATATTGGCAATGGTTGTGGCATGTTGCTCCTGACAACTGACTGTTGCCAAGGGTAGGCCGTGACCGTCTTCATCGAGAATTTTTCCCGATAGTGAGAACGACTGTGCCTCTGCCCATGTATAGGTGAGTAGTGCGAGTATAGTGATGATGACTCTTTGCAGTTTCATTATCAGTATAACGAGTGCGGGGCGGATTTATTGTGTGAAATGTGATGTTTTCATACGCCAAAAGCTTGGCATTATGCAGAAACCCCCGACAAGTCGCTCTGTTGTGTGGCGATTGTCGGGGGTGATATGGTCAAAAGGGTGGGGAATGGCTTATACCAGTTCCACCTTATTAATATCTTGTTCCTTTTCGCAATAGTGACAGGTGAGGATGCCGTTGGTGACATGGAAATAAGTAGGCATCGGTTCGTTGTTGGTAATACACTTTGGATTGTTGCATTTCACAATGCCTTTGATCTCATCGGGTGTACATACCGTTTTTTTCTCTACTACTTCGTAGTCACGGATGATATTGAGCACAATATTAGGTGCTACGACCGACAGCCGTGAGATTTCTTCGTCGGTAAACCATTTGTCCTCTACTTTAATAATACCTTTCTTGCCGAGCTTCTTCGATCTGTAGTTATAGCCGATAGTGACGGTAGAACTCAGTTTGTCAAGGTTGAGCAACTGTGCCACCTGATATGTTTTCTCAGAAGGTATGTGGTCTATTACGGTGCCGTTTTCGATGGCGGCAACCAACATTTCGTTTTTGTTCATGGGATAATGGTTTGATCGTTTCTTACTTGGTACAAATCGATGCCGAGCACATCGCAGAAGATGGCTTCGCGCGCAAAGAGTCCGTTGCCTGCCTGTTGGATATAGTAAGCATGTGGATTGTCGTCAACATCGTATGCTATTTCGTTGACACGTGGCAGGGGATGAAGAATCTTCATGTTGGGCTTTGCCAGTTTCAACATATCGTTGTTGAGGATATATACATTCTTCACGCGTTCGTATTCCATAAGGTCTGAGAAGCGTTCTTTCTGTACACGTGTCATGTAGAGAATGTCGGCATCAGCAATGACTTTCTCGTTGAAAGCGGTATGCTCCTGATATTTGATGCCGTGCTCTTCACAATAGATTTTGTATTCCTTCGGCATGGCAAGTTCTTTCGGAGCCACAAAATGGAATGTGGGGTTGAAGTGACGCATGGCCATCAGAAGGGAGTGGACGGTACGTCCATATTTCAAGTCACCCACCAGGTAGATGTTGAGGTTGTCAAGGGTACCTTGGGTCTTGTAGATACTGTAAAGGTCAAGCATACATTGTGAGGGGTGCTGGTGGGCACCGTCGCCCGCGTTGACAATGGGCACATCGGTAACTTCCGCAGCATACTGTGCAGCGCCTTCAATATAATGGCGCATAACGATAACGTCTGCGTAGTTGGCAACCATAGAAATGGTATCTTTCAGCGTTTCGCCTTTTGTACCACTGGTAATCTTCGGATCTGCGAAACCGATGACGCGTGCTCCGAGTCTGTTGGCTGCTGTTTCAAAACTAAGTCTGGTGCGGGTGGAAGGTTCAAAGAAGAGTGTAGCCACAACCTTTCCTTTGAGTAACTCGCGGTTGGGATGGCGCTCAAACTCCTGTGCCATCTCAATCATATAGAGAATTTTTTCTCGTGTGAGATTGGCAATAGTCACAAAATCATGCTTTTCCATATTAGGTGTTTGTTTATATGATGCAAAGTTAAAGCAAAAAATCGAATTATCGACAGTTTGCAGCTATTTTATTTTGTAATTTTCGTAATTTAGACTAACTTTGCAAAATCTTAGTCGGTTGGTATTGCTTTTCCTATGCAAGCATCCCCCCTCGTTACTTACGTCAAGAATATACATTAATTAATATTATATATGAAACAGACAAAGATTGTTGCCAGCATCAGCGACCGCAGATGCAGTCAGGATTTTATTCGACAACTTTTTGATGCCGGTATGAACGTGGTGCGCATGAATACCGCCCATGCTTCAGAAGATGGTCTGCGTGAGATTATCCGCAATACACGTGCTGTGAGCCACCATATTGGCTTGCTCATTGATACTAAAGGTCCTGAGGTACGCACTACCGGTTGTGACCAGCCGATTGATTATAAAACGGGCGATGTGGTGAAGATCTTCGGTCGTCCTGAAGTGGATACAGAGCATGATATCATCAATCTCTCTTATGTTGATTTTGCCAACGATGTGCAAGTGGGCGACCACATCCTCTTCGATGATGGTGCACTCGATATGTTGGTACTGGATATCAACGGACCTGCTGTTATTGCACAGGTACAGAATGATGGACAACTGGGTAGCCACAAGAGTGTCAATGTACCGGGACGTCATATCGACCTGCCTGCATTGACCGACAAAGACCGTCATAACATCATGTTGGCTATCGAAGAAGATATCGATTTCGTTGCTCATAGTTTTGTGCGTTCTGCTGCTGATGTTCGTGCCGTACAGGCGATTCTCGATGCTTATCATTCTGATATCAAGATCATTTCAAAGATTGAAAACCAAGAGGGTGTTGATAATATCGATGAGATTATCGATGCCAGCTATGGTGTCATGATTGCGCGTGGTGACCTTGGTATAGAGATTCCCATTCAGCGTATTCCTGGTATTCAGCGTCAGATTATCCGTAAGTGCGTGCAGAAACGTAAACCTGTTATCGTGGCAACCCAGATGCTACATACCATGATTAATAATCCGCGTCCTACACGTGCTGAGGTGACCGATATCGCCAATGCTATCTATTATCGTACCGACGCATTGATGCTTAGCGGTGAAACAGCCAGCGGAAAATATCCTGTTGAGGCTGTGCAAACCATGGCGACCATTGCCGAACAGGCTGAATGTGACAAATTGCGCGAGAACGATATCGAGGTTCCTCTGTCTCCCAACTGCGACATTCGTGAATTTATGGCGCATAGTGCCATTGAGGCAACAGAACGCTTGGGTGTCAAAGGTATTATCATCGATTCGATAAGTGGCAAGACTGCCCGTGACTTGGCTGCATTCCGTGGTCCCAACCCTGTACTTGCTGTTTGCTATAACGAGAAACTTCAGCGTTTGCTTAACCTGTCGTATGGTGTTATTCCTGTTTTCCAGAAAGACCATATCTCTAAGCAGCGTCTTTTCCAAGCTGCGGTTCGCATGCTTCGTCAGAAAGGTTATCTTCAGGCTGACGACAAGATCGCCTACCTGTCGGGAAACATCAGCGATGGCGGTGGAACAAAACTGTTGGAAATCAATACCGTTAGCGAGGTATCTAAATTCCATCTTTCAGAGTAAAGACATACACATTATTACATATCTTAATGCCCGACCATTGACGAATATGCTTCATCTATGGTCGGGCATTGTTTTGTAGGGTCATTTCAAAGATAGTGAAAGTTTAATAGAAAACAAATTATTTCTTAGTTTCACGTGTGCCACCTTTTACTATTGCACATACTGGTATGCCAGTCGCTCTGTACCGTTCCAGCAGTGGATAACACCACAGTATCGAAATCCCTCTTTCTGCATCAGGTGTCGCATCACTTTGTTGTCGGCATGTGTGTCAACTCGGATGTTCCGATATTGCTGGCGTGCAAAGTCCAGTACAACTCGGATAACCCCTTTCACCTCTCCACTACTTGCCACCCTATGGATGACAGCATACGGTTCATCGTTTAACCATTGTCCGTCGTAGATGACATTGTAGGTGGGATCTGTTCCACCACGTAACACAAAGGTGGCAACAATGGTGTTGCCCTTTTGTATTACATAGCTGTCGCCATTATCCATATCCTCACGAAGGAGTTGATCACCAGGATAGTTCTCGTCCCATTGCCCTGGATTGCCTGTTTCACTCATGAATTTCCGGGCAATGGCAAAAATCTCCTTGAGGCGTGGCAGGTCTTCTGGTGCAGTCTGTCTGATGACGAGATGGTCTGCGAGTGTGATGCTATCTCCCTCGTTTCTGATACACCAAAACGGAATATTTTTTTCTTGGCAGAATGGTTCCATGCGCCAGACAGAGTCAAAACCGCTCATCACAAAGTGCATGGGAATCAATAATCCTACTTTAAAGCGCTCTATAAACTGGCGTGCTCCTAATGTATATCCATTGCCAATACGACCATCTATGGGGAACATAACCACATCGAAGCTATCGGCAATCTTCTTGATGTCTTTCAACTCGCCCAAAAACTGTTTCTCTTCTGCCACAGGGTCTATCCATTGGTCACATTCTTCACTATACACTTTTCCTTCAGGAGTGCCCTCTGCCAAAAAACGGGCAAACCAGTTGCAGAGGTCACCTGCATGGAAGATGCGGTAACCGGCGGTCTCTACTATCCAACTGACCCCACTGTCGTTACTACCAGTAGCAGTCACTTGGATATGGCTGTCGTTCCACGCCATACCCTTGGTCATCCACACGTCAGCATCCTCTTTGCACGCTCTATGATGTTTCAGAATATCCTTTGATAGAATATAGGTGATATCAGGCGTGGTGGCTTTCCATGTGAAGATCTCTTTCGTGAAGTGGTCTTCGTGGAAATGACTGACAAAGACATATACTGGTTTCTGACTTTGTGGTTCAATAAAGCGCTCCATCTTTTGGGCAGGATCCATCCAGTAGTCAAATACCAGCACGCAATGGTCTGTTTCCAAAACAAAACCGCTGTGGAAGAGATAGGTGAGTCGTATCATCGTGTTTTTTGTTGTCCGAATGCTTATCAGGTTCTTATTCCATATATCTGATCATGTCATCGCGTCTTGGCTTTGCGTCTGGAGTCTCTGCTGGATAACCTAAGGCAATGCAGTAGAGTAGCTGATAACCCTTGGAGAATGCCATGCGGTCAAGGAATGGCTTGGCAGATGGAGAATCTTGTATCCAGCGTGCAGAACTTCCCAGACAGCATGAACCGATACCTTTATCCCATGCCGAGAGAATGATATTCTCACCCAGCAGTCCACAGTCTATCTGCGACATGTCGTATTCGGTATTGTTGGCGATGCAGATCACACAGGGAGCATTCACAAAGATGTTCTTAAAACCTTTACGCTCAGCAATCTTCGGATTGTCTTTTACTACGGCTTGCGTAATAGAGTCGATGAGGGCAGGAGAGTCAATCACTCTGATTTCATACGACTGTAGGTTTTGACCGTTTGGGGCATTGATACCACATTTTAGAATCTCATTCAGGGTCTCACGATTGATGACAGAGTCTTTGTATGCGCGGATACTTCTGCGACTCATCATCACATCGGTCACCGTTTTTGCAGTATCTGTTGCGGTCGTTACCTGTTGCTTGTTCTCGTTGCATGCTGTCAGCGTTAGCGCGACAGCCATTCCTAATAAAATCTTCTTCATATTCATTTCTGCTAACTGTTATTCCTAATGAATGGTATCAATGTAACTTATATCATACAAAGATAACCAATAATTGTGAAATACTAATGAAAAAGGTGGCATTTTTATCATTTCTTAAAAAAAAGCACTACCTTTACACCTTGATAACCGAGGGTCACGTTATCATGGAGATTCCCCATCATATAAAAGACATAAAACAATGAATAACCGATTGGTCATACTGAGCGATAATCGCACCAATGATGCCCGACTGGAAACAGAACATGGACTCTCTATCTATATGGAGGGACCATCGGGTAAGTTTCTACTCGACACAGGGGCATCGGATCTCTTTGTCCGCAATGCAGCACTATTGGACATCGATTTATCCGACATCGACTACTGCTTGATTTCCCATGGTCATAGCGACCATATAGGTGGACTGAATGCGTTTCTTTCCATCAACAGCAAAGCTAAGGTCATACTCTCTGTACAGATTCCTGGTGCGGAGTATGTGTCGGTGCGTCGCTATCCACATTCCATAACCAGTCATGTTGATTTCGATAGGTATCACGACCGTTTTGTCTTTGTCGATAACAATACCACGGTGGGGCCAGTACAGGTCTATGCCCATATCATGCAACACCACACACTACCCTTGGGCGGTAAAAATCTTTTGATCCGTACTTCGGATGGTAGTCTTACAGCCGATGCGTTCCATCACGAACTCGTATTCTTGGTGGATGGAGTGCTCTTCACAGGTTGTGCCCACAATGGACTGTTGAACATACTGGAGACGGTAAAACAACCCTTTGACGTGGCAATAGGTGGCTTCCATCTTTTAGATTCCCATCTGGATCAACACTACGAAACCGATACGCAGCTGCAAGCTATTTCTGCCAGTCTGCGCGAAACATATTCCAATGTTACGTTCTATACAGGCCATTGTACAGGTGATCATTGTTTCGACATGCTGTCAGAGCAGAATGATAGGTTGCATCAGTTTCATGGTGGCGATACCATCACTTGGTAGTAGGCGACTTCTTACTATATGTTTTGAAAAGAATGAGTAAATTTGTAACAGATAAATTGCATGAACAAAAAATCCGATAACGCATCATGAGAAGTGATAAGGAAATGGAATGGAAAACGCTTGAAACGAAATATCTGTTCAAGCGCAATTGGCTAACCGCCAAGGTGGAAAAGGTTGAGCTACCTGATGGTCGTATATACGATGAGTATTATACGTTAGAATATCCTACGTGGATTAATGTTATTGCCATAACAAAAGATGGTAAGATGATTCTGGAGCGGCAATGGCGGCATGGTTTGAAGATTGTTTCAACCGAAATTCCTGCAGGTGTGGTAGAAAAAGGGGAAAATCCTATGGATGCAGCAAAACGTGAACTTCAAGAAGAAACAGGTTATGGTGGTGGAACGTGGACACAATTCCTTGTTACGGCTCCAAACCCCAGTGTGATGAATAATCTGTGCTATACCTATTTGGCAGAGGGTGTAGAACTCGTTTCCGATACGCACCTTGATGCCACGGAAGATTTAGAAGTGTTCTTTCGCGACAAAGATGAAGTCTATGAGATGCTACGTTCTGGTCAGTTCTGCCAGGCAATGATGTTGGCACCCCTATGGAAGTTTTTTGCTACACGCATGTAAACTGTAAAACCCTCACACGGATCACACTCTAAGTTTTATTTCTTGCTTTCAGACAACTAAATAAAAATTTCTGTGATTTCCGTGATTTGCCTTTGGCTTATTCTATTGCGACTCAATATAGTGAAACCGAGCTTTCACTCTGTCTTCGCTGCTCCAGAATTTACCATAGGTTAATTCTGTCACGACTCAGCATAGTGAAACCGAGCTTTCACTCTGTCTTCGCTGCTCCAGAATTTCCGTGCGACATTTTACAGGTGGGAATAAATTTGGCTGATTTCTGTGTGACGTTAAAAGGGAGCACCAATGCAAAAAGTGTGATCCGTGTGACATTTTACAGGTGGGCACATGGAGAACACAAGAAAATAATCCATGTACTCCATGTGCTCCGTGGATAATTCCCGTGCGACTCGTTAGAAAGCGTGGTCGTTGTTTGACACACCCCAGTCTTCTATGTCAGCCTCAAATGCAATAGGTCTGATGAGGATGGGTTCACCAGTATTTTTATAACCGCTACCGAATATCAGTGTATAGACGTAGCGCTTACCAGGTTCCCAGTCAGCACCAAAGGGCACATACATAGTATCGTAACCAGCACTTCCAAAAACATAATGCCCATCCTTCTTTATTCTGCAACTGATTTCCAGATAGGTCTCCTTGTCAGTATCTGCTTGCGTAATGCTCTTTGCAGTATTCCATTGGGTCAACTTCTGTGGCATAAACAGCATTGGAGTGGTGGTGGAAAGATCAGTAACCGCAGTAGAACTGCCAACAGAGATGTTCTTGTCTTTAATAAGGAAGAACCCCCATTTGCTACTTACTACGCTTTGATCCCAGTCACTCTGTTGAGGAGCTACTGTGGCATCAGCTGGTAATGTGAAAGTACTGCCTATCTTGAAATTGTGGATTTTGATGTTTTGAATTTCTATCTGCATATTGTCAGATTCTGTCTTGGCTTGAAATGCCACTTGAGACAGAATATGTTGGAACTTCAATTTCACCTTACCGGCATTGGTCGATTGCGTCTGACCTTTGGCAATGGCATACATCACATCCAAATTGGACTCCCCGCTTGTATTACTATACTCATCGATGCAGGTGTAAGTGATCTTTTGACTGTCATGGGTGAACTGCCAATAGGCATGTGTCATCATGTCAGAACTAACCGTTCCGGGATTGACCGCATAAAAATCTAATGGCTTTTCAGGCCAGTAACGAAGATCTGAAGCTGTCGCATAGTCCCACTTCCCTCCAATGTGGTTTATCAGTACACCATTATGACCAGGATATTCGTCATTCGTACCCAAGAGAGCAGTGCCGTCAGAAGTGAAAGCATAGACTTTAAAGTCTGTTGAGGTGAGGTTGGATGGGGTGGTAGGGGTGGCTCTTGTTTCCGCCATACTTCCCGTCAGGTGAAACCCGATGGCATTGTGTTCACTTTCCATAATCGTTTGGTCGTTGACCGAACATGCAGACAGCAGCACCACTGCTGCGCATGTTGTTTTGATAGATAACAAGTTCATAATATTTGTCGTTAAAAAAATTAATTATGTTAGTTATGATGAAAATCGTTTCTTGTGATGAGAATCAAAATATAATATCTTCATTCACATCAGTCCAATCGTCTGTGCCGACATCAAAGCCAGTACCCGATCCTTCTCCGGTGTCGTTCGGAATCTCAAAGTCACAGCAGACTATGATATGCACATCGCCCAGATGTCCCATGGTGGGAACGTCATACACCTGTTGGGAGACATCCTGCTCAAGGACGTACATCTTTCCCCATTTGCTCTTGATATAGAGTTTGAAGATGATGGGCTCCATATGACTCTGATGCCAACCGAAGGTATAGCATCCGCCTTTCACCTGTCCGCCAGTGACCATACCGCCGAAGAGTAGTGTTTCTGACGATTCATTGGTATGTCGGTTTTCTGCCATGAGCAATCCACCTGCCATACCAGACAGACTTACCCGGATGTCGGCAATGCGTTCTGTGCCCTGGAGACCGTTGACCTCGTAGGTATAGCGACTTACCATATTCACAGGAACGAGTGTGATGGCTTGTTCTGAAGGACTGTCTTTCAGCGATACGAGGTCGATATGATTTCCGCACAACCATGATGGGGTGAGGCATGCTTGTTGCCCATCGGGCGTTTGTACCTCACGGGAGTCTGCGGTATATGTTTTGTAGCTATCGGTATTCTTCCAACCGATATTGTTGATGTCGTAATTGTAGCAAACCACTTGGTAATCGTTGGCAGGAAGTTCTATTGCTCTACCCTCACCATAGGGGAAATCGAATATCCATGGTTCCTCCGATTTGTTTTTGGGAAAAAACACCACTCGCATGCCTTCTGGCTTCTCGTGGTTAACAATACGGCTCCAGTCGAATGTAACCCGTAGCGATCTGTACTGGGGAATAGCATAGTATAGTACCTTGTGCTCGCAGGCGGTCATAAGGAGGATAAGGATAACAACCCCCATCATTCTTATCTTACTCATGGTGTCCTCCCTTCTTCTTGTTACAATGACCATTTCCTATCAGCCATACCAAAGAGATGCCGACTTTTGTCGGTCCAAACCAATGACGTTGCTTTGTAGCTCGCCAAACATATTGTTTACCAACGGGCTCGTATTCGTGGTAGGTGCCACCCCAGTAGCCCATACCTATGGTGAAGTCGATGTTCAGCCTTCGGGCAACAGGCATCGAATATCCGTATTCAGCTCCTATGATATAGTTCATCTTGTTCCATAGTGTGCCACCGGGTTCACCACCCATATAGCCACGGCCTCCTGTTTCAAAATCGAAGGTAAAGAGTTGTCCATACGCTCCGATATGATGTCCTGTGAGGGGTTTCTCTTTCGATGCCTTGCCCACCCATTTACGCACGGCAATATCCACACCATAGGCGCGCCAGTACCAATGGTGTTGGTGGCTATTCCACCAACTATATATAATATTGGTGGCAATCGACCAGTTCTTGCCGAGGTAATACTCTATTCTGATATTGGGAATCAGTAGGGCATCATAGATCATATTCGTCTGTATGTCCATGTAACGGGTCTTGCGATATTGTGAAGGGGTAACAGAAATGCTATCGTCCACATCAGTAGTTTCCGCTAAGGATATTTCCTGCAGACGATAAGTGCTATCAGCATTATTTGCAGATGCCGACACACCTGTCCCATAGCATATTACCACAAAGAAAATTAGTCTTTTGAAAAAGTTGTTCATTACTGTTCTGGTTGGTCTCTATATTAGAGGATTTTCCAGTTGCAAATATATGCACAAAATATGTAATATACAAATTATATTTGTTAATACATAATAAAACAATTTAGGTTTTTCGCAGTATTGTCTGGTGTAGTATATAAATATATACTTATTATGTAGTATAAACTTTAATAAATACCTATATTATTACAAAGTATTTTATTATATCACTCGTTGTGTTTTACATGAATTTCATTCTGCCTTCGCTACTCCAGAATTTACCATAGGTTAATTCTGTCACGACTCAGCATAGTGAAACCGAGCTTTCACTCTGTCTTCGCTGCTCCAGAATTTCTGTGATTTCTGACGTTTTACTGGTGGGCACATGGATGGAAAAAGTGTAAATCTGTGATTCGTGTGAGCAATTTTATGGATGCACGAACTGACCATGTTTTATGGTTTGTTTACCATAGTGTATGGCAAACTGTGGACAGTGGTGCAGACATTTCAGACAGAGCGTGCATTTCTCTTTTGTCCAAACAGGATAACCGTCCTTACATGTTATAGCTTGTTCTGGACATTGATGCGCACATTGATTGCAACCAATACACTTGTCTTTCATCACGTGGAAATGCTTGGTCTTGCGCTGGCTGTCGTAGGTGAGGTAATACCAGCGTGCCAACCAATGGGGAAGGCGCAGGTAATCGAAGTTGCCTGCCTTGCGAGTCACAGCCCATTCCGTTATTTGAGTGATGGTCTTTTCTGCTTCTTCCGTTTTTCGCATGCACTTCTCGTGATTCGACACGTCAAATAGGGGAGTCCATACATCTACCATCCTCACATTATATTTTGCATCAAGCCACAAGCCTTTATGTTTCAGTAGTTTTTGCATCATATAATGTGCTTGCCCCGTGGAAGTTCCGAATGTAACCACATGGTAGATGAAGTGATGTCGCAAGTCTGTAATATTCAACAGGTTGAGAAACCTCACGACGATGTCGGGGAGCCCCCAGAAATAGACAGGGGTGACAAATCCGATGCGTTCGTCCTTGCATAAGGAAAATGAAAATTCGCCATTCCTCATGCAGTCTGTTATTGACACACACTTTTCTTTTGTGGCATGCGCCAGGCATTGTGCCACATGTTTGCTGTTTCCTGTTCCTGAAAAATAAAAAACCATTTGCGTCTTGCTATTATTGATACAAAAGTACCATAGATTTTTTTAATTTTGGTATTTTTGTATGGAAATCTTTTGAAATCCATCGTTTTTTAGGTCATGATATAACTGGTGACACTATGAAAACGAAGGATGAGGTAATAACATTGCTGATGACACAAAGATCTAAAAAACGGACTGTTGTGCCAACTTCTACAGTATTGTCTAAAAAATAACTAAAGATGGATGTTGAAGATAAAAATTAATTACAGATAATCTGGAAGCCTATGTGGGTTCGTTAGGCACAAAAGATATATCACCATATTGACTGGCTATTGTCTCTTAACCGAAATGTTTAGCTTGAATCGATATGTGATTTATGTAAAAAACCTATAAATAAGTTAAATAAAATTAAATATCAACTCAAAATCGGGCAAATATTTGCATTTAGTGGGTGTGATGTTGTATATTTTGTAAATACCAAAAATGATGGCGTCGTAAACAAGAAGGCGCTTTAGCAAAAAACCATATATCATACAACCAAAAACAATTATTTATGTTTACATATACTATTCCCAACACCCCCAACTGGTTGCAACATAAGGAGCATGATTGCTCGATTGCCACCCGACCGGTTATCGTTCGGTTCTCGTTCACTTCTCGTTCACTTCTCGTTAGGTCCTCGTTCGTCTCTCGTTCGTCTCTCGTTCGTTATTCGTTAGTCTATCGAAGACCGAACGAGGACCGAACGAGGAATAAGCGAAAAACGAACGAAAGAGCAACGAACGTCGAACGAGATAATAGCGAGAAACTATCGAAGACTTGACGGGAAACTGTCTAACCTGATGGGAAGGGCAGTTTGTAATTCCGATGATTCGTGAGCTCTGTGAGTTCTGTGTGCTCCGTGGATTCATGATTTTGATTTCTGGCTTCCCTCCGATTGGGAATGGTACTTGTTGTTACTTTTGTCCTTACATGACGCAGACAGAGACAGAAGACTATAAGGTAGAGGTAATACCTATCAGGATATGACCACCGGAAATACACTTTTAAGGACGACTTTTTGTGGTTTTCTACACTTTTAAGGACGACTTTTTGTGGTTTTATACATTTTTAAGGACGACTTTTGGCGCTGTTTGAAATAAAAAATGTATCTTTGCATTCAGAAATTATCAAGCAATCAGATAGTTATGAAGAGAAAAGCCATCGAATACCTATATCAATGGAAAGCAAGTAACGACCGAAAGCCATTGGTCATGCTTGGAGCCCGCCAGGTTGGCAAAACCTGGCTGATGCAAGAATTTGCCAAAGAGGCCTATAACCATAGTGCGTATGTGAACTTCGAAGACAATGAAATGCTCCGGGAAGTTTTTGCGCATGACTTTGATATTTCCCGCATTATTAATAGCATACAATGGAGTACAGGAGTTTCTATTGATGAGAATACGCTTATTATCCTTGATGAGATACAAGAAGCGCCCAGGGGCATCACCGCGTTAAAGTATTTTGCAGAAAAAGCACCTCAATATCATGTCGTAGCTGCAGGTTCAT
>SAMEA104315426__coassemble_269_pt1 | contig 45205 bp, 35 predicted proteins | sample SAMEA104315426__metabat2_low_PE_024 | metagenome-assembled genome bin SAMEA104315426 (sample SAMEA104315426) | gut metagenome | biome: Monkey gut; feature: monkey-associated habitat; material: faeces | place: China | collected 2013 | reverse complement strand
ACCAACGACCCCGAGATTACAAATCACGTGCTCTGGCCAACTGAGCTAAAGAGGCTTCTCTAAGCATCCACCTCCCGAAGGAGTTGCTAACTGTCGGAAAGCGGATGCAAAGGTAGGCATTATTTTTTAATTACCAAAACTTTTTGCGATTTTTTTTATCGATTACGCATTTTTTCTTTGATTTTCTGCAATTGAACCTTCAAAGAATCGACGCAAAGGTCTGTTGCTTCCTCAAAAGTATCGCTTACTTTCTCTACGAAAACTCTATTTCCCGGAACATTAACAGTAATGCTCACCTCTTTATTTTGTGCTGTTGCTGGCTTCACAACTTTGCATACCACTTCTACGGTTTGAATATCTTCGTAGGTTTTTTCCAGTTTTGCTGTTTTCTTTTCGATGAATGCCTGCAGTTTGTCAGTTGCATCAAAGTGGATTGCTTGAATCTTAATTTCCATAGTTACCTCCATTTTTAGGGTTAATTTATGTTTCACTTATCAGGCCCTTGGATGGGCTTTTTCATACACGCTTTTCAATTGTTCGAATGTTGCGTGTGTATAGATTTCCGTTGTTGCGATGCTCTCGTGTCCGAGCAGTTTGCGCACGCTTTCCAGTTCTGCACCATTATTCAGCATGGCGGTAGCAAAGGAATGTCGCAGTACGTGTGGTGATCTTTTCTGCTGTGTTGTGACTTTCGAGAGATTGTTTCTCACTATATTTTCCACCTGCCCCCTACTCACTCGCAGCCCTTTGTCGTTCACAAAGAGTGCTTCTGTGTCACGCAGCGGTAGCGTTTCGCGTACTTGAAGATACTGTTGCAAGGTCTCGCAGAGTTCTTTTCCGAAAGGTACGACCCGCTGTTTGTCTCGTTTACCGGTCACTTTGAGTTGCATATTAACGAAATCAACGCCATTCACATCAAGTCCGATAAGTTCTGCCAATCGTATTCCTGTAGAGTATAGCGTTAATATAATAGTACGCGCGCGCATGTCTTTAACCGAATCGCCCCACATGTTGTCTTGATCCATGAGGCGGTCCATATCTTTTTCGCGTATGAATTTGGGTAGTGGTTTTTTGAGCTTCGGTCCTTTGACGTAGTGTGAAGGATCTACTGCAACGATTCCGTATGCAAGTGCATACCTATAAAAAGAACGCACGGCACTCAAACAGTTATTCACTGTTGATGCCATGGCGCCTTTATCCATCAAGCTCTCCATCCAGTCTCGGATGACATCGGAGTCTATTGTCTCCCATGAGAGCTGACTATCCCTAAGTTTAAAATACGACTCGAATTCCCTAAGGCTCTTGTCGTAGTTTCGCACTGTGAGTTCGGAGCGATTCCTCTCATAGCGCAGGTAGCTTAAGAATTTATTGATCATAGACTCGTTGCATTACAGTTTCTATTTCGGCAACGAATTTACGCAAAAAATATCAAACCACCAAATTTTCGCTCTACTTTTTTTATTCTTCAGTAGCGCGGAGCTTCTGTACGTAAATAGCGTGTTCCATCTTGAGGCGCTTCAGTACAGACGGCTTATCGAACTGTTGACGACGACGGAGTTCTTTCACAACGCCAGTCTTTTCGAACTTTCTCTTAAACTTTTTGAGGGCCTTTTCGATGTTCTCGCCTTCCTTTACCGGTACAATAATCATGTTCTTTTTGTTTTTATTATTTTAGTTAAACTTTTTATTCTGCCATTAAGCGGGTGCAAAATTACAACATATTTACGAATTGCGCAAGTTTTTTTTCGCTTTTTTGTGATTTTCACTCATTTACAACGGTTTCGTAGCCGTTTTCAGCCATGTTTTTTCATCTTCTGAAAGTATTGGTGCTAATCGGTCATATACCATTTGGTGATATTGGTTGAGCCAATCTATTTCTTCTTCCGACATCATTTCGCGAATAATGGGGCGTCTGTCGATGGGACAGAGCGTGAGGGTTTCAAACTTCAGGAAGGTGCCACATTCGGTTTGGAAAGCAGGAACCACAAGGAGTGTGTTTTCGATTCTCACACCGAAACGGTCTTTGAGATAAATGCCCGGTTCGTCGGTCACGGTCATTCCTTCGCAGAGCGGTTGCGCCACATATTCCATCCGAATCTGATGCGGTCCTTCATGGACATTGAGAAAACTTCCCACTCCGTGTCCTGTGCCATGCAGGAAGTTGTATCCGTGTTGCCAGAGGTCGCGACGTGCCACAGCGTCGAGTTGTGTTCCGCTTGCTCCTTTGGGGAATATGAGCATCTGCAACTGTATGTGTCCTTTGAGCACCAGCGTATAAACTTTCCGTTCTTCTTCTGTGAGTTCTCCGAGTGCCAATGTTCTGGTGATATCTGTTGTGCCGTTCTGATATTGTGCGCCACTATCTATGAGCAGAAGACTTTTCCTTTGCAAGGGCACATCAGTTTCTTGAGTCGGTTCATAGTGCACAATAGCTCCATGTGGTCCGTATGCTGATATTGTATCAAAAGAGAGTCCGCGATAGAGTGGCTGTTCGGACCGTAGCTGTTCCAGTCGATCAGAAGCGGTCAGTTCTGTCATTGTTCCATCTATGGTCTGTTCTTCCATCCATTTCAGAAACTTGACCAAAGCAGCTCCGTCTCGTTGCATTGCCAATCGGAATCCGTTCTGTTCAGCCTCGTTTTTCACAGCTTTCATAGCGGGAATGGGCGATGCAGCCTCAACGACAGGACGCGTCACCGCTTGTCGGAGCGTGTAACAAACCTCATCAGGATCCATCAGAATGTTATATTCCGGATAGTCTTTCAGTCCTTGTTTCACCTGATTATAGTCTGCCATGCGCACACCGAGTTTTGCGAGATAAGCCTTCACCTCGTCCCCTACTTTCTCCTTATATATAAATAAGGTGGTGTTTTGAGTGTCAATCAACAGGAACGAAACGAATAGCGGACAGCAATGGATGTCGTTGCCTCTGAGGTTTAGCGTCCAGGCAATATCATCCAGCGAAGCCACCAACATACCGTCTGCATGTTTTTCCCGAAGTGCTTTTCTTATTCGTTTCAGTTTTGAGGCAGCCTCTTCGCCCGCATATTCCATCGGTTGTATTTCAACGGGACAGAGAGGCACGGTCGGTCTATCTTTCCAGATACGCTGCAAGGGATCCCATGCTGTATGCAGCGTAATGCCCCCAAGTTGTTTGAGTTGAGATTTCAAGTTTTCCACCTCAGCCACTCCGTTGGTCATTCCATCTATTCCCACGGTTTTATCGTCCATGTCGGCAAGTTCGCTACCTATCCATTGTGCGACTGTTGGTGTTTCGGGCATTTTCAGTTTCATCAACTGGTATTCTGTTCCTTTCAGTTGTTCTTCGGCAGCAATGAAATAGCGTGAGTCGGTCCATAGTGCCGCACTTTTCAGTGTGACCACCGCGGTACCCGCCGAACCGTTGAATCCACTAATCCATTCGCGTCCTTTCCAATGTTCCGCAGTATATTCGCTATGATGTGGGTCGCTCGTAGTAAACACGAATGCACTCAGATGTTCTCGGCGCATTTCCTCACGTAGTATTTCCAGTCTTTTAGCTATAAGTTCTTTGTTCATCTCTCTTTTTTTCAACAAAGGTAGTGCAAACCGAGAGAAACACAAAATAAATATTATTATTTATTTTTGGTTCCGAGGTGCAGCCTACCTTGGACCACAGGTCAAAGGTAGTGCAAACTGAGAGAAATACAAAGAAAAACTGGTTTTTCTTTTGATTAGCCCACGCGCAAAAACCGCCAATCGTGGAAAATTTATTTACTCGTATAATATATCATACGCGTTACAGTATTACAGTATTACAGTTTGCAAAAAGCTAAAACGATGGATTTGCAGCATATTTTCCTGCCAAAAACCCTAAAAATCCATATTTCGAGCACTAAAAACCGTTTTCAAAAACTGTAATACTGTAATACTGTAACGGCAAAAAACTCCGTATTTTGGCATTATTTATTTACACACCAAAACCATTCAACATAATTTCCGCCCCATATCCAACTTCCATGCCTGTGCGCATCATTTCCCGAGCAAGCCCCGAGCAAGTCCCGAACAAGTCCCAAGTAAATCCCAAGTAAGTCCGAATCAATTTACGAACGATATAGGAAACAGATGGGAGACACTACAGTCAAGAAAGGGAAACACCACCCACTAAACTATCATGCAGTTTGAATTCAAATCAGCCATTCGCACATACCATAGTATTTTCAACACATATTCCTAATGACCGATTGAGGAGGAGAATAATGATGTCCTTAGATTGCCAAATACGCACGTCTAATAATTTGGGTATACAGAAATCAAATATGCCATGGCAGACCGAATATGTCTGATATCTACCATGGCGATAAGACGAAAGATAATATCCAACTTTTTTGCTTTCTCCAATAAAACTTCCAAGAAAATGAAGCCTAAAAGATTTTGCAAAGAGAGTGATTATTTACTTTTTTTCATTCGTTTTATTTTAATGAATAGCAATGCTATAATATCAAGTACAAGCAAAAATATCCAAAATTTCCAATCAGAAGGATTAAAAATCAAGCAAATGGTCAAACCAAGCAAGGTGATTATTGTTGGAGCATAGCCATCATCGAACTTACATCCTTTTATCATTTTTGAAAAGAACGTTTTGTCTTTCATTTGCTTCACTATAGTATAAACTGTACCACCAACAAAAAGAATAGCAGCAAGTGCCAAATCAATACACACAAGCGTATCATACTTTTCAATAATAGGGCTAAGAACTAAAGATATGGTAATATAACCAAAAAATATCATTCCCCAAGTTTGTGCATTAATTTTTAATTTCATATTCGTTTTTTTTTATTATTTTTCCTTTATTGACCTTTTTAGGGTATTCTCCTGTAAAACTTAAATCAATACGACCTTCTCAATATTGTATCTACTTTAAAGGGAAATGGTAGCGTCGATACGAGAAGTACCACGCACCGGCACTACCACAATTGTGAATTTGGAAAAAAGATTTCTTTTTATGCTATTTTACTGCATATTATCCTCCCAGTATTTTGAACTACAGAGAGCTGTTGCAAATGTAGATTTCAGCACCATTTTTTCTTCTTCTGTAAGTTCATCCGATTGATCTATAATCTCAGTATATTTACCAATTATAAAAGCCACATCTTTAGATTCTTCAGGATATTGCTTCAATACATCTTCAAACAATTCCAGGATTTTATCAACCGTTGAGTTGTTATTATCCCCCTGTCCGTTTATAATATCTCTTGCAATTGTCTTACATTCCGTCTGTAATTCCTCAGAATCCAAAATTGTCAATTGCAACTCAACATCTGCACTAACCTTTTGATTCGGCAATTTTTCTGGTTTTTCATCAAGGATAAGATCGTCATTAGAATTAGCGAGAGAGGCAAGAATCACATTATGCATCTTTCCTACCATTAATGACTGTTCGTCAAGATTCGACATAAGAACAAGTTCTTCATTAGGCAAAAGATTTTCATTTGGATCTAATATCACCTCATCAATAATGCCTTCATCTGTTATACAACCTTTAACTGCTAATGTCCTACACATTTCCAAAACACCATCAAAGTCTTCGTCATTATCGTTACACTCATACTTTTTATTCATATCATTCCATTTCTTCAAAGAAGAGTAACTTCCGCCCACAACACATCCAATAATAATACCATACTTTCGTCCTTCTATTCCAAAAAATCCTCCAATAGTTTTTCCAACATTGTAACCTCTACGACATCCATTCCAGTCAGCACTTATTATATCAGATTTCCGTCCAAGTTGCCATTGTCCCCAACTTCTCGTCTGGACTTTAGCAGTATCGTTCATCAACTCTTGATTGACGATTTCGAGCGCACTAATCAGTTTTGAACTTTCATTCTCTGCCAAAGGAGGCACATTTGTTTCTTCAGTTGAACATGCAGCCATCAACAAGGTTGCCAAGCACAGGCCAACTGCCCATTTGCATTTCAAGATAGTTTTCATTTTCGTAATTATTAAATTTGTTAGTAATGTTGTTAACTTTCACCAAACGCCAGAAGCATTTCAAATCATCTCGCAGACGTTTCTGATTTCGCTGCAAAGGTAATCAGTATCTTGGTGAAAGCCCTAATAAATTATACACCCAAAATACACCAAATAGCATCGGTGTATTTTGAGTGTATAACAAAACAGTTGTAACAAACTATCTATCAGACCACTGCACTACTACAGCTGCCGTATTTTCTGACGCCATTTCCTACGCCATTTCTTCGGTATCATCAAACTTATTAATTCGAGAACTATCAAGAAAGCCCAGAATTTCCAGTCGGCAGGAGCATAGATTAAGCAAATTCCCATTCCAAACAATACGAATATTACCTTTCCATGATCATAGATATGTTTCTTTTCATCAAACATCTTCGAAAAGAAAGTTTTATCTCGTCTTTGCGCCACAAACATATATATTCCGCCTATGATAAGAAGGGGGAATCCTATGAACACATCTACAATAAATGCCACATCAGATAATCGAATGATAGGTTCAAATACCATGGTTATAAAAATATAACCAAAATACAAAAAGCCGAATATCCGTGGCCATTTATCCGATTTCATACTTATTTCTATCTATTAGTTATTTAAGGGTCATCAATCTGTCTTCAAGACCTTTTGCGCCTTTCATGCCAAACAATTTCTGATTGATTTTGGTTTTCATATTGGTAGTTCGCTGCAAACTAACATTCATGATTGTGGCAATTTCAGAAGGTATGAAGCAGACACGCAACAACGCACAAACCTGTATTTCCTGTAGCGTCAACTTTTTGGTAGGATCGCTGACAACACTCCAAAACGTTGGCAAGCGAGTCTCCACAAGTTTCACACACTCTTTCAGTTCTTTATTGCCAGGCACTTTTCCTCTTTCGAGCATTTCATGCAAACGGGTCACAGCCTCATCGTTGAACATCGTCCGCGCCTCATCCCAGATATCTACATTCTGCTCCTGCCCCACATATTCGGTCATTTGCGTGCGCAACGCCTCAAGTTCCTCGCCTTTTTTCTTCACATAAGCCTCATAGTCGCTCTGAAGTTCATCATATTCAGTCCGCGCTTTGTCATAGACATTTCGAAGTTGCAAGAATCTGATATTCTGTCGTTCCAGTTCCACATTGCGTTTTCTTTTCGCCACATAATACCATCTGAATATATAAACAGCAAGATACACCACACTACAGGAAAGTATCAGAATCGTGGCAAGCAATTCTTTCAGATGTCTGACCCATCCTGCCACAGGATAGCCCAACAGCTTAAAATCTTGCGTCCCGACATTCTGGTCTGCCACGATATCCGTACTACATGAAGCGAGCACCATCAATGCGACAAGCATCGATAATACCGCCATGATGTTTTCAAGGAAAAATCTATTTCTTTTCATAGCCATGCAGTTTGCGCCTGCAAAGTTACGAAATAATCTGTCATTTTCTTATTCCGATCCATCATTTTATCTCCAAAGTCAGCATCTTTCCTGCGTTCCAAGCAACGCTGATAGTTATTGCGCCATTCGTCCTGCAGCCTCCTTTCCTGCACCAGTTCCTTTATATTTGCTTCCGCTGGCATTGAATGAATAGCGCAACGAGATGTTCAACCGATGGTTGCTCTGTGAAGAATTTTGGTTGAGGGTATAATAGCCACAATCCATATTGACTTTCTGTCGGGTACGCTGCAACACATCATCAACGGTTACTCGCAAGCACAGGGCATCGTTTTTCAGCCAACACTTCTGCACCACAAATCCAAGATTACATATATTGTTCGTCAATCGGAAGTTCATGTAGTCGCCCTTACGCTGGAAATAAAGATAAGACTCCAGTTGCCATTTATGAGGCAGTCGAAACACATTATTCAGATTTGCCACAAACAATGGCCGGTTGTAGTGTACTGTTCTCACGCCACTGGCTTCGCGAGGATCCGCCAAGGTCTGTTTCATGTCGAGTTTCCGCATACCTACGGTCCAACTCGGCGAGTAGCACCCCCATGTCGGCGATGCTGTCAGGAATACCGATACACTCCTCACCGGCACATCGAGATTACGGTTTTTGACGAGTATTACACCTTTATCATTATAGATATACGACCATTGAGTCAGCGCATCGTCAGTCCGTTCATAGTTAGCCATCAGATTGAACCATTTCCATCGCGCATTTGCACCAATACTGTGAGTCTTGGCATTCTTCAGTTTAGGGTCGCCCGTTTGCAGCGAATAGGGATTGATATAGATAACAGCCTCATTGAGCATCCAGTAATTAGGACGTTGTGTCTTCATACTATAGCTGAGCGAAGTCTGTACCGCTCCCCACTGGTTTGCCCAAGAGAAGGAAGGAAACAGATCGTTGGTGTATCGTTCCAACGAGTTGTCATTGTTTATCCTATCCTTATAGTCAAATCCCACATGCTCATAGCGCAGTCCTGCACTCACGCTTCCCACTTTAGAAATCTGACAGGCATACTCCACAAATGCGGCAATACTATTCTCCTTTACCTTCGAATCTGTGGTAGGCACGCCATCCATGGTAATCTGATAGAACGACCGTCGCGTCACCCGACTCATCTCCGACCCTACCTGCAACATACCTTTCCATACAGGATACCCCAACACCAGTTTGTCGGCAAACATCTGATTGGTGGTTTTACTATCCGACGTCATCGTGTTATTCTCCAGATTGACGTTTTCTTGAATATCATCATTTTCCTCTTTCTTATTGGTCAGGAAGTCGATATTGAGGTCGATATTGAGTTTCCCCACCTTACCGTTATAGAAGGCATTCCCTTCCCAGTTGTATGGATAGTGTTCATGGAGTTGTTCTTCTGTCACGTTGTTCGTCTCTTCCTTGCTATCGGGCTTGCCCACAATCATCTTCGTCATATAGGTTTTCTGCCATGCATCATAGCCCGAATCATAGTTCTTATGTTGTTCGATGCGCATACCCACGGTATGGTTTTCTGCCAGTTGCAAGTTTAATCCCACGTTCCAGTCCAAACCTTTTCCCGTCCGGTGGTTGAGCAGTCGGGTGTTTTGATCGATGCCAGTCAGTTGGTCGCCACTACGAAAATAGCTCCACTGGTGGGGCGCACTATCATTCATCTGATCATGTTTCCATCCGTTCATCATGCCAAAGAGCTCAAAGGCTTTATAGCGATACCGCATATTCAGCGTACTCAATCCATCCCAATACCCATATCGCAAGTCGTTCTGCGAATTGGCAGTCAGATCGAAGCCGAATCCATTGCCCTGTCTGCGTATTGTCTTGATGCGCACCACAGCCGTCACAGTAGCATCATACTGTGCACCCGGATTGGTAATCACCTCCACTTCCTTGATTTCCTCGCTACGCAATCTGGTCAGTTCATCGGCATTTTGCATCTTTCTACCGTTAATATAATAAATAGGTGTGCCTTTCCCCAACACTTCCAAAGCATCGCCCTTCAATGTCATACCCGGCACTTTCGACAACATTTCTTTTGCCGAACCCGATTTTTCCAATACCGTTCCCTGTATGGCAGTCACCATCGAGTTTCCCGTGAGTTTGGTTTTGGGCAGACTTCCTTTCACGGTCACTTCCTGCAACATCTTCGCATCATCCTTTAGCACGACACGTCCTCCAAAGGTATGGGTATTGGCAAATGTCGTCTTATAGCCCACGCTGGTCACTTTTAGCACACCATGGTTTTCTGGTGTTTTGATAAGGAAATGTCCTGTTGCATCAGTTGTTGCACCTTGCACAAAGGCGGAATCACCTTCTGAAAGCAATACCACATTCACGAACTCAAGGGGTTGTCCTTGTTCATCGACCACGGTTCCTTCCACATCAGGCAAATGGGTTGCCATGGCCATCATACTTACTACTGTCAACCATACAGTAAATGCAATTCTTTTCATATCTTTCTTCGATTTATTGCTGCAAAGATACGCAGGTTCTGCGAATTGCATTTTAATATAAGGGAATAATGGTGTTTCGTCACTATCTGAAATATTAGAAACTGAATTTCAGTCTAAACATGAGTTCTCTCGAACGCAAAGGGTTTATGACGGTAACACGTCGGTTTGCTGACAATCTGAACCATTGGTAGTTAGAACAGTCAAACACATTATTCAATTCCACACCTGCTTCCCACATCTTACTTTTGTAGAAGCAGCGCACATCAGCAAAATAATTAGCCGATACCGACCCATCGTTACTATGATAGAATTCGTTGTTCCATTCCAAACGCCAACGTCCAGGCATTACATAAATCTTCAACAGATGAGCAAAAGAATTATGCGTTGAACTCACACCGCCATTCACATCCTGATGTTGCACAGACTGCAACCAATAGGAATCAGCAGTCAACGATAACCAATCACTGGGTTGAAGCGCCAGATGAAAGTTGGTTGTCAACATGGCATTCCTATTGCCTACACATTCTTCGTTTAATAGTATGCGCCCCGTATCACAGCTCCAATGACATGATAAAGACATGAACATGCGCGACCACCGCAAGGTCTTTGACAGTCGCGAAAGGATGTTCCATCCGTCCATATCCGTTTCCATAGAGGTTGCCATACTATGGTAACCTGCTTCGTCGATGCTATGATGATAGAGGCGCTGATGGTTTTTATGATTCCATTGTGCATGGACAGAAGCAAAATATCCTTTCATCACATCTTTATACTTGATGTCAAACGATATATTGCGAGTCACTGGAACCACTATATTATTTGGTCCTTGATGGCGCAAATAATAGGTGGTGTAGTAAGACATGCCCGTAGTATTCCATCCATCAATAGGCGAAACTGTCTGCCGATAGGTTGACGAAAACTGCCAACGCGATGTAGGCTGCCAGATTGCCTGCAAGTTAATATCCAAATTGGATCGATTCAACCGAACACTATCGAGGCGCTGACCAAGCCACACCACTCCCACATTCGCATTCAACTTCCATGATTTGCGGTTGTAACTGATAGTATTGACAACTTTCACTTGATGCGTTTCAAAGCAGAAGTCGGATGTCAACGCTTGGAAGGTTGATGTTCCTCGCTGTTGTTTAGCCTGATAGTCGATGGCATGACCCAGTTGCAGTCCCCACAAACGATACTTTCTGTCGGCTGATGCTCCCCAGAACCAACTGTCCGCATCAAGATATTGAAGTGTTCCGTTTGCCACCACCATCCTACTGGGCAGATGATTCGCCGACACATAAGCCGATGCCGAAACCGAGCCATTGCCCTGCAACCGTCGGATCAAGTGCAGACGGTCGTTAAGATAATAGCGGCGTGGTTTGGTGCGAACCGTAACCGGTTGATTATTCCACTGGGTATTACCTCTGCTGTTTTCCACATGGAGAAAGCCCTTCATGGTATTGGTCAGATAAATATGGTCACCGTTCAATTGATAGGTGGCCTCAGCAGACAGTTGACTCCTGCTGCGATAAGCAGCCATCTCTTCAACCACCATTTTACCATCATCTACATCTACATAGAATGTCTCGGTATGTTGTCCCCATTTCGTATGATCCGTTTTACCATCTATTTGGATACGGAAGTCCGCATCCGCCGATGGCTTAAAAAGCCAGTTGGTTGCAAATACATGAGTTTCGTTGAATAATGTGCGATGGTCGTCAAGTGGCGGGGTATTGACTTCCACTCCCTGCACCACTTCACGTTCTGTCGGTGCTCCATCATCAAGTATTGCAATGGCATTGATTTCTTTTCCAATATCTTTTCCAGTATTGTTATACTTATACATCGAGACGCTCTGCTTCATACGAGCAAAGAGCATCTCCGTCAGTTTCACATCACCAAGCCATTCGTTTCCGGAGTTTGCAGTCGTTCCTGCTGCCACATCAGCCATGCCCTGCCATACATTCTTTGCACTATCTGTCAGTACAAGGTTTAATGCTGCTTGTTCAGAAAAGACCACATCACGCAACATCTTTACAGGTTGATGATGTTCCATCACCTGTACTTTCTTCACATAATCAGCAGGCATGTTCTCTGATGCTTGTACGTATTTAGCCCCCAGCAAATCCATTCCCTCGATATAGAATTTGTTTATTCTCGTTCCTTGATAGGATATTGCTCCGTTTTTATCCACATCAATACCTGGCATTTTACGAAGTACGTCAGCAATGGTTCGGTCTTGTTTCTGTCGAAAACTATTCACCATATAATCGAGTGTATCTCCTGTTTGGCGTATCCTCGACGATTTCACCACCACGTTTTTTATTTCCGTTGTTTGTTCTTTCAGTATGACAGTCTGCCCTTGTCGGAACATTGAGAGCGACAGGGTATCTTTGGCATAGTTCAAACAAGAGAACATGATGTTTTTTGCAGGCTTTCCTTGTGGTACAGAAACCCGAAACAATCCGTCTGCCTGTGTTTTGGTAAAACACACTGGTCTATTGCTCTCGCCCAAGAGCAATACAGATACTGATTTGATTGGTTGTCCCTGATCATCGGTCACTCGTCCTTCATACCTCTGCGACCATGCCATAAGAGGTAATAACAGTAACACGATTGTCAACCAAACACACCTTGTCCAACTCTTACTCATAGTTTTCCATCAAGAAAAGATATATTTCTATAATTGCACATGTCCGTATAATAAAGTTCCTTCTATTACTACCTGTATAACAAAAGAACCTCTGATGTCCTCAGGAAGTTTACATTCTGCATAACCAAAAGCATATACCTCTTTTAATAAGGACATATTATTATCAACTGAAATTATCGTTAACTTCACAGAACATCTGTCCTCATTAGTTCTTAGATATATCAAATTTCCTTTCTTATATAGTTTAGGAATGAGGAAAACTGTACGGGGACGTCCCCCTTTCAATTCAGTTTCATCATCATAATACAACGGTATTTTTTCCTCTTTATCATCTTGTGCCCACGTTGGAAGTGACGATAATAATATAACTATCAAACAAACAAGTCTTATCATTTTTTTACTCATAGTTTTCCATCAAGCAGGGTGTAAATGATTGAGGACGAAAATCTGTATTACTATAGTCTGGCTTAGGCATTCCGTTGCGGAAACTCACATATCCACTTTGATCCTTCCAAAACTCTGTAATCTCACGTTGAAACCATTCGGGAGTACACTTACGCATATTGTCACCCCATAAGATTATTGGAGCGCGTTTTTCTTCAATGCCCACACAAGTAAAAATGAAGTCACCCTGAGCATCTTCAGCATGGAGTATCAAACCTGGCAAACCTTGAAGTTTCCATGGGCCATCATCTATTGGAATATCCATAGAATACCATACTGTCCATGTACGACCTCGCCACTCCCCCACAGCTTTGCTGCAAGAATAGCCACACACTACAGAATCTGCGTCCTGCATCTGCCAGTCAATGGCAGGGAGCTCCTGTTCATAGTAATAAAGATATCGGAATATCTCGTCTGTATATGTCAATTCATTCATCGCAGGCAGATGTTTATACACGGCAAAAGAAACAGTTCTTCCAAGTGTTCCGTTGTTTTCCATTGTACGAATCCATTCTCCAACAGATGCGCGAACCATTTTAAGCGAATCATCCAATGCGATAAATTGCCTGAATTTAGAATCATAACAAACAGAAACGTCTTTACCTATTTCGAGTACAACATTTCTATTTATATGTTTCTTCTCCTTATTCATTTTCAGTTTTGCTTCATAATTCACGTGCAAATAAGAAGTGTCTAACACTTCTATTGCTTTCGATGAGCAACACATCAAGCACAATAATATAACGATTTCAAATCTATTCATATATTCAACATTAATGGTTTTGTTGTTTTCTCTCATATTCCACGAGACATTATTTATAATTTTCCATCAAGCAGGGTGTAAATGATTGAGGACGAAAATCTGTATTACTATAATCTGGCTTAGGCATTCCGTTACGGAAACTCACATAACCACTTTGATCCTTCCAAAACTCTGTAATCTCACGTTGAAACCATTCGGGAGTACACTTACGCATATTGTCACCCCATAAGATTATTGGAGCGCGTTTTTCTTCAATGCCCACACAAGTAAAAATGAAGTCACCCTGAGCATCTTCAGCATGGAGTATCAAACCTGGCAAACCTTGAAGTTTCCATGGGCCATCATCTATTGGAATATCCATAGAATACCATACTGTCCATGTACGACCTCGCCACTCCCCCACAGCTTTGCTGCAAGAATAGCCACACACTACAGAATCTGCATCCTGCATCTGCCAGTCAATGGCAGGAAGCTCCTGTTCATAGATATAGTTATACTCAAAAATCTCATTAGTGTAAGTCAGTTTTGCTTCTTCTGGATAGTGTTTATATACTGCAAATGGCATCTTCTTGATAAGACCGCCATGACTTTCGCCATATCTTAACAAGGCTTTTGTCATTTCCATACCCGACAGTCCCATTGCATTGATTGAATCCTGAGCATCTACTCTACGTCTATATTGCTTACTAAAAAAAGAAGAATATTGATTGCCAATTTCCAAAACAGCATCAGTTTCAACTTTTTCTTTATCTTCTACCAATATTTTCAGCCTTACGTCATAATATACCATCAGCCGTGTAACATCTAATGATTTGCCACACGATGCACCAATGCTATCAAGCAAAAGGACTATCAAAACCAATAATTTCAACTTCATTGTTTAAAATCGATTAATGTGGACGGATTAATTCCGTCCACACAAAAGCAATTGTTATTATTCTAAGTTATCATATCTATAATAAACACTAACAACCTTACCGTCTTCATATATCTCTATAATTGTACAGCCTGTAACACGTTGTTTAGTTACAACGACCTCTGTTTGTGCTGATGCTACAATAGGGAAGGCTGTACCTATACCAAGTAGCAACAGCAACGAAATCGTTTCTTTTTCATTTTTTGTTTTTATCTGTTTAAGTTTTCAAACTTCCCGTCCAATTCACAGTCGACAATTAACCGGTTCCTATCCGAGATTGGGATACCCTCGCCTCCATTATGCAACAAAATCAGCTACATTTAGCTTCATCTATGATTGGAATCTGTGCGCACCTGACGCCCACAGATTGACATTACAGTTTTAGTTTTCGTCGGTAAAGGTAGTGTGTTTTTATTTTTTAAGCAAGAAAAAGAAGTACATCTTTTACATGCGTCAACCAGTAACAGAAGCTTTACTATTTAATTATCAAAGCGTTATCAGACAAAATACATTTATTACATCTTTTACTTATCCAAGTCGCATAATGTTCTTTTTTAGTGTCTTTGCACTTTTTTCTCCAAACAACTTTCGATTCGCATCACTGCGAAGATTAGCCACTCGTTGTTTAGTGACACCCATCAGAACAGACATTTCTGCAGGAGTAAAATGAAGACGAGTCAACACACAAGTCATCTGTTCCTTTTCAGACAACATATATCTTTTGTCGTATAAAACCTCTGTGAATTGCGGAAGATCCTGTTTAATCACCTTTTCGAGTTCTATCCATTCCATCTGCGAAGGCACAAATGCACGCGATGCATTTTTATGAAACTGACATACTATCGGACTATGCAACAACGCCATTTCATCATTCCATTCTGTCTGTTTCATCTCTGAATCTACATAGCGCACCAATTCCTGACGAAGTTTTTCTAACTCCTGTTTTTTATTCTTTTGGAATTCCTCCCATCCCAATCGCGATTGATTCAGTTCCTCCACTACTTTATTATATTCAGTAGTCAACTGCATATATCTCTCACGAATAGTATTTCTATGTTGTTGCACAATTCTTTTACGTCGTCGGACGAACACACACAGAAGCCCTGTCAAACACACAAACGCAACAACTACTATACCCGTAACAAATCGATAGTGCTTAGTCTTTTTCGTTGCTTTCATTGCCTTATGCTGACTATCTTCATAGTTATAAATAGCAGTAGCCCTTACAATCTCATCGCCAGAATGAATAAGATTGGCAGTATCATTAGTTTGACAATACAACTTTGCATATTTTACAATAGAATCCTCTTGCTTTTGTCGTTGAAAATAGTCCATTAGCCCTTTATACGCATTTACTTTGGCACTGAATGATGCCCATGGACGTAATGCTTTACGATAATACAAGACCGCACTATCCGAATGGCCTGTATATTGGTAATACTTTCCTCGATATACATAATAGAGTTCTTTTCCTCTTTCGACATTCCCTTTCTGATCAAAGAAACCAGAATGCTTTTCATATTCATTCAGTATGCGTATGACCTCTGGATAATTCCGCCGTTGCAATTCAAAAGCAGCCACATCAATTTCCATTGCCGCAGCAATTGATTCATGCCCCATAGCTCGCAACATGGCAGATGCTCTTCTACTATAGTACAATGCAGAGTCAGGTTGGTTCAGCATATTAAACACTGGAGCAAGATAAGAATAAAACATCCATGCAGACAATGAATCTTTAGCGCGCCAAGCATAATCAACTGCCTTTTTCTCTGCATCAAGTTCCATCTGAGGTACACGTTGTTGATGATACACCTCCGCTATCTGTCCATAGACCCGACTCAACCTTTTAAAATCACATTCAGCAGACATGGTGTCAGCATACTCCATCGCTTGTCGGAAACAGACAAGCGCTTTAGGCATATCGCCTTTATCATAAGCCGCACGACCCATTAAATAATGTGCTGCCATTTTTTCATTAGAGGTTCCCCATTTATCAAACCACATAACCACATTCTGTAACGATGTCACAGTATCCAGTTTTGCACCAGTTTGATTAAGCGAATCTATCCGTTGCAGTTCGCTACGCATCTGCTTTCCGTGGCAAGAACATAATATTAATACACCTATTATATATATGAGCGTTTTAGGGTTCATCATTAGTATTTCAGTTATTCATTGGCAAAGATACAAAATAACAGGCTCATTATGCCACATGGAGTTTACAAACGTATGATATTTTAATTTTTATAACATTAAATTGCAATTAAAGTGTTTCATATAATAAGTTTTTTTGCTAACTTTGCATCGAAAGAAGAACAAACATCATTAATATAAAACAACTATGGAATATTTATCAAATGACAAGCTTTTGATCGTCGGTGCCGGCGGTATGATTGGTTCAAACATGGTACAGAGCGCTTTGATGCTCGGTCTGACTCCTAACATCTGTCTGTACGATATCTATGAGCCAGGTGTTCATGGTGTATTCGACGAAATTCAGCAGTGCGCTTTCGCAGGTGCTAACGTTACTTACACTGTTAATCCCGAAGAGGCTTTCACAGGTGCTAAGTACATCATCTCTTCAGGTGGTGCTCCCCGTAAAGACGGTATGACTCGCGAGGATCTGCTGAAAGGTAACTGCCAGATCGCTGCTGAGTTTGGTGACAACATCAAGAAGTACTGCCCCGAAGTGGAGCACGTTGTTGTTATCTTCAACCCCGCTGACGTAACAGCTCTTACTGCTCTTATCCACTCAGGTCTGAAACCCAACCAGCTGACTTCACTTGCTGCTCTTGACTCAACCCGTCTGCAGCAGGCTCTCGCACTGGAGTTCGGTGTTCAGCAGGATAAGGTTACCGGTGCTCACACCTATGGTGGTCACGGTGAGCAGATGGCAGTATTCGCTTCTCAGGTTAAGGTTGACGGCAAACCTCTCTCAGAGATGGGCCTCTCAGCTGAGCGTTGGGAAGAGATCAAGCACCACACCGTACAGGGTGGTTCAAACATCATCAAGCTCCGTGGTCGTAGCTCATTCCAGAGCCCTGCCTACAATGCAGTGAAGATGATTGAGGCTGCTATGGGTGGTGAGAAGTTCACTCTGCCTGCTGGTTGCTATGTAAACTGCGACAAGTGTGGTTTCAAGAACGTGATGATGGCTATGCCTTCTACCATCGACAAGACTGGTGTTCACTTTGTTGAGCCTGCTGGTACAGAAGAGGAGATGGCTTCACTCGCCAAGTCTTACGAGCACCTTTGCAAGATGCGCGACGAGATCGTAGAACTGGGCATCGTTCCTCCCGTTGCTGAATGGAAGGAAATGAACCCCAACCTCTAATTCATAACGTACACGAACTATTGTTCAAAGGTCCTGACCATGCCGTCAGGACCTTTTCTTTGTTATATAGGAAATGTTGCCTATCAACAGAACACACCATTGTTTCTAAGCTCCATAAACCATGAAGCATAGTGGTTAAATCAAAAAAAGTATTTGTTCACATTATATATATGTATCGCGCACGCGCACGCGACACACGAAATATTCGTCGATCGGCCACCCTGTTTTTCTATCTTATTGACTTACAATCAATCACAAAAAATACAGTACAGATTTACGACCACCATTCGACCACCATTCGACCACACGACAACAAACAGGTGTTTGCATGAATCCTTGCAACGGCTACTGCAAGACATTCACCACATCTTTCTGTCTTTCAGCAGGTGTCACTTTGACCGAAGTCACCTTTCCACCTTTCATTTCAGCCTCAACAATGGTGCCATGAGCAGCATGTAGTCGGAAGTGAACATCCCACTCTTTAGGCCATGCCGGGAAGATATAGAGTTTATCACCAACTTCCTGCAACAGCATTTCCTGCATGCCAATCATGCCCGAACCGCCCCAGTTGTGGTCAGGAGTCCAATCATAGCCAGGTCCCCAAAATGCCGGAAAGCGATGCGGACCGTCGGCGAGTTTCTTTTCCAATAGTCCTTTTGTCTCATCTCTCATGCCGAGACATGCTGCCCATATTACATCCTGTTTCCAACCAATGTGCGTTCGGAACTTCAGCGCCAATGAATCTTCCTGATAGGTGCGTTTCGCCACGTCAATATCAGGGCGTCCTACGCCATAGATACGCCATGGAAATACCGGATAGAGTTGTGGTGTTTCCACATTCTGCACCCTTTCATAATGTACAGCAGGAGCAATTTTTCCATCGCGAACCGTAATCTCCGGCAATCGCTGATAGAAGTCAGCGAGCAGCGAGTCGCCACCCAGATAGTCAATGAGTGCTGTGGTCACGGTGCGCAAAGCCGCAATAGTAGAAGTAGAATTATAGGCACCCTTGATAGTCTCACATCCACTTCCGGGATAGAGCACCAGTTTTCCATTTCCATCAAGCGTCTTTGCACTGCGTTTGCGTGCCAGATACTGATAGTGTTCATCGAAGAAGCGGAGACATGATCGTATCATCGGCACATAGTCGGAGATATCCATACCCGAATAGCGATGCGCCTCCAGCGCCATCATGCAAAACTCCAAGCAGGTGTCCCATTCGTATTCCAACCACGCATTGCGCTCCATGCCAGGGTCAAAGTCATCGGGACGCTTCGTGCCATACTCCGGCAAACAAGGCAAACCATAGTTTTCCACCTGTTCTGTGAGACACGCACCGCCATGGTTCCAATACACCTTCGACCGCAATTCTGCATTGCGATAGATGCGAAGATAGAAGTCGAGTTGTGGTTTAAGCACATCATAATCGCCGTTTTTCAGCATCGGCCAATACACCAACCGTTGGTTTTGTGCCGTATGCACACCACCGCCCCAGTTGCGGTAGTCGGGTGTGATGCGATATTCGGGAGCCTTTTCCACATATTCCGGATCGAAAGTAAAGAGTCCGCCGTTGAATTTTGTAGGCCATTCGCCACGACTGTTACACCCTAACATATAGCGGAACAAGGTATAGTTGCGCACGGCGGGGACATTGCCCTCTACAAAACTGCGTTGCCAAAACTGCCGCCACCACTGCCGAGCGACTTTCTTATCACGTTTCTGATTGACGGTTTTCGTGGTTTGTGCCAGTTGTTGCATCCATTGCGCCATGGTTCCCTGACACGTAGCCATAGCAATCATAACCGCTTGGCGCGATGCTTTTCTGGTCGAGCGATAGGTCCATCGCTCATAGTCGGTACTGGCATATTGCCCTGTAGAATGACTGTCAAACACAAAGCCGTCGCCTGTCAGTTGTCCACCGAAGGTCAGTTTCGCCAAAGGATTGTACATCTGCTGTTTCACCGTCTCCATTTTCTGCTGCTTCACCGTAGCATCGAAGATGGTCACATCACTGTTATGATGGAAGAATATCAGCTTGTCCGCAGCCTTCAGAATACTGTCGTGCCTTGTGACAAGCGTTTTAGGAGCAGCAAATTTATAGGAAGTTTGGAAACGACCACGCTTGCCAAGCAGCCTGTCATGGGTTCTCCACGACTCATACGATACCTCTGCCTGACAGTTGCCCTGCTTGTCGGTCATCTCCACATGTACCACGGGTTTCTCCACATCCGCCCATATCAATACGGTCTGACTACCGTCGGTCACTTCACAATAGCCTTCTTGCAACACCAACCGTTGGCGGAAAGCAGTAGTATTGAATGGTCGCGAGAGATGAATGCGGAAGCGTCCGAGCTTCAGCAAACTATTGTTTTCATCGAAACAGCCGCTGCGCGAGAGGTAGAAGAGCACATCACCCTGTTCCACCCAGACGTTCATGCCCACATCACCTCCGCCACACGGCATCGACTGCGAGGCATTGCTGCTTGGCGAAGTCCATTCGTAGGGAGCGGGCTGGGCTTGTACTTTCGCCATGACAACCATCATGGCAAGTACCGTCAGCAGCGTCTTTCCGATGTTCATGATTATTCTGTTTGTTTGCCGAAATGGCAATCTGGATTTTCCTCCTTATACCATTTGGAGTATTCCACATAGTGCTTGGCATTATCTGTCTGTCCCGGACGAGTAGGTTTAAGATATTTGGCAGGCACTCCACCCCATATCTCGTGAGGTCCTATCTTCGTGTTTTGGAGCACCAATGCACCGGCAGCCACGATAGCTCCCTCGCCCACTTCACATCCGTCGAGCAGTGTTGATCCCATACCAATGAGTGCTCCGTCGTGGATGGTGCAGGCATGTACGGTGACGTTATGACCGATGGTTACATCGCTGCCGATCACTGTCGGACCCGTATCGTGGGTCACATGAATGCACGAACCATCTTGCACATTGGTGCGGTCGCCGATGGTAATAGGAGCCACATCGCCCCTTACCACCGCATTAAACCATATAGAACACTCGTCACCCATAGTCACTTCGCCCACGATGGTGGCATTTTCACTAAAATAACAGTCGCGTCCCCATTTGGGTGCGAGTCCTTTTATCGTCTTGATTAAAGCCATAAGATAGTCAATGATTAGAGTCCTACACTGTGCAGCACCTTGCCTGTGGCGCCAGCCTTACCTTTCACATAGTCGCCAGCCTTCTTTCCGTCAGCCTCCACCTGCTGTGGGTTGGCATCAAAGCGATCCATGATACGCTGGAAATCGGCAGCTCCGTTGATTTCCAGTCCACCGCCGCACGCCTTGAGCTGCTGTGCTTCCTGGAATCGCTGGTTGTTGGGTCCGAAGATCACGGGCACTCCCCATACCGCAGCCTCAGGCAGGTTATGAATGCCCACACCGAATCCTCCACCCACATACGCCACTTCACCATAGTGATAGATGCTGCTGAGCAGACCGAAACAGTCGATGATAAGCACCTGTGCATCGCGCACCTCTTCAGCCGAAGCCTGTGTGTAGCGCACCGCCTTACCTTCTATTTTCGATAGAATCTGTTGCAGATGATCCTCCCCGATGACGTGTGGAGCGATGATGAGTTTCCAGTCTTTATGTGCATTAAACCATGGGATGAAGATATCTTCATCGGGTTGCCAGCTCGAACCAGCCACAAAAGTGCGGTGTCCGTCAGTAAATGCTTCCACCACAGGCAACTGCTTGGCAGCCTCTTTGATTTGCAGCACGCGGTCGAAACGGGTATCGCCAACCACGGTCACCTCGTTGATGCCAATCTTTGCCAACAGTTGTTGGCTGATCTCGTTCTGCACGAAGAAGTGGGTAAAGCAGTGTAGTACGCGTCCGTAGTTACGTCCATACCACTTGAAGAATACCTGTTCCGGTCTGAAGATGCTCGACACACTATATACCGGCACCTTTCTGTATTTGAGGATGTGCAGGTAGTTGTACCAAAACTCATACTTGATGAAGAACGCCATGACCGGACGTATGGTACGCAGGAAACGGCGTGCATTCATGATCGTGTCAAGGGGCAGATAGGTAATGATATCTGCGCCTTCATAGTTTTTGCGCACCTCATAGCCCGAAGGCGAGAAGAACGTCAGCAGAATCTTATATTCCGGATGTTCACGCTTCAGTTGTTCCATGAGCGGACGCCCCTGTTCAAACTCACCCAGCGACGCAGCATGAAACCATACATACTGCGCGTTAGGATCCATTTTCTCCTTGATGATGCCAATGGCCTGACGTTCTCCACGCCACATATTCCTCACCTTCTTACTGAAAAGCGAGGCTATGACCACACCAATGAGATAGATATAAATGACGATATTATACATAAATAGCGCGCCAAGTGATTAGCCCAACACTTCAATTGCCTTTTTCATACGGGCAATGGTCTCTTCCTTGCCGAGGAATGCCGATATGTCGAACATACCAGGACCCTTGCCTTCGCCGACGAGAGTGAGTCGCCAGGCATTCATGATATTGCCGAGTTTATATTCTTTTTGCTCTATCCACTCGTGTACAATCTTTTCCTGATTCTCCAGTGAGAAGTCGTCGATACCCTCCAGCACATCAATCAGTTCGGTAAGCTGCTGTGCCGAATCGGCTTTCCAACGCTTTTTAGCTGTTTTCTCATCATAGGCTGTGGGTGCTTCGAAGAAGAACGAGCAGAGGGGCCACAGTTCCTTAACAAACGAGACGCGGTCTTTCATCATCGTCACCACCTGCAGAATGCGCTCCGAAGAATCGTTGACTCCATGTTCACGACAGATGGGTTCGAAGAGTGAGGCAATTTCCTCGTTGCTCTTCTTAAGGATATATTCGTGGTTGAACCATATTCCTTTCTCGTAAGCGAAGCGTGCGCCAGCCTTCGAACACTTAGTGATATCAAACAGCTTGACGAGTTCGTCGAGTGTGAACATCTCCTGTTCGGTACCGGGATTCCATCCCAACAGTGCCAAGAAATTGATAACTGCCTCTGGAAAATAGCCACTCTCGCGGTATCCCGATGATACTTCGCCAGTCTTAGGATCATGCCATTCGAGGGGGAACACAGGGAAACCGAGGCGGTCGCCATCGCGCTTAGAGAGCTTACCCTTACCGTCTGGTTTGAGCAACAACGGCAGATGGGCAAAACGTGGCATAGTATCTTCCCATCCAAAGGCGCGATAGAGCATGACGTGGAGCGGTGCACTGGGCAACCATTCCTCACCACGAATCACGTGAGAGATTTCCATCAGATGGTCATCCACTATGTTGGCGAGGTGATAAGTGGGCAGTTCGTCGGCACTCTTATAGAGCACTTTATCATCTACGATATCGCTCTTGACATGTACTTCGCCACGAATCATATCGTTGACCAATATCTCCTGACCGGGTTCCACCTTGAAACGCACAACATACTGCTTGCCTTCAGCAATCAGCGCCTGCACTTCTTCGGCAGACATGGTCAGCGAGTTGCGCATCTGCTGACGGGTGTGGCAATCGTACTGGAAGTTTTGTATCTCTGCGCGCTTGGCTTCCAACTCCTGTGGAGTATCGAAGGCAATATAGGCACAGCCGCCATCCAGCAGTTGCTTCACATATTTCTTGTAGATATCGCGACGCTCGCTCTGACGGTAAGGTCCCTTATCGCCACCGAAGGAAACGCCCTCGTCAAACTGGATACCCAGCCACTTGAACGATTCAATGATATACTCTTCGGCACCAGGCACGAAGCGGTTGGAGTCGGTATCCTCTATACGAAACACCAATTGTCCGCCATGCTGACGGGCAAAAAGATAATTATACAATGCAGTTCGCACACCTCCGATATGAAGCGCGCCAGTAGGACTCGGAGCAAAACGCACCCTTACTTTTCTTTCTGTCATCTTACAAATAATCTTAGAAACGGATTAATACTTTGCAAAAGTACACATTTTTTTTCATATATTCATGTTTTTTTGCTTGAAAACCACATACTTTCCGTTTTTTATCGTAACTTTGCCAAAAAGTCGGAAGACAGCTTCATTATCAATAACGAAAATTATTCTGCCCGTGAAAGAAAATAACTATTGGCGCAGCTTAATGATTTGCGCAGCCCTCATCACCGTTTCCGTGCTGTTGATCGTGTGGGCCATTCCCCGCGACAGCCGCAACTATTTCTTTGCCGAACAGGGCAAACCATGGAAATATGCCGACTTCACCGCCCCCTTCGATTTCCCCGTTTATAAGTCGGAAGCCGCCATCAATGCCGAGAAAGACAGTTTGATGAAGGACTATGAGCCCTACTACAAATACGACAAGGAGACGGAGGGTCGCATGATACGCAAGTTCCGCACCGATTTTGCCGACGGTATTCCAGGCCTTGGTCCTGAGTATGTCAACATGATAGTGAAGTGCCTTCATGAGCTATACCAGCAGGGCATCATGCCTTCAGCCGATTATTCAGAACTGCGCGCAGATACTGCCGCCATGATTCGCGTGGTAAGCGGCAAGGTGGCAGGAAGTATTCCTGTGGCAAGCGTCTATTCCACCAAGACCGCCTATGAGCAACTTTTCCGCGAAGAACCCCTTGCCCTGCAGCGCCCCATCCTACAGAAATGCGACCTCAACGACTATATCACCAACAATCTTTACTTTGACCGCGAGCGCAGCGAAGCAAGCAAGAGCGACATTCTCTCCAGCATTGCACTGGCAAGCGGTGTGGTGCAGAAGGGACAGAAGGTGATTGGTCGAGGCGAAATCGTGACCGACAAGACCTACCGCATCATTGAATCGTATATGAAAGAAAACGAGCGGTTGCAGCAAGACAGCACGCAAAACCAGTTGGTACTGCTCGGACAGATCATGTATGTGGCTATCTTCATGATCACCTTTACGGTCTATATCTTTCTTTTCCGGCGCGACTACTTGGAGAAACCGCGTAGCATAGCCATGCTCTACGTATTGACGGTGGTGTTCTGTCTGCTCACAGCAATCTTTGTACGCAACACGTTCATCCACGTCTATCTGTTGCCGTATGCCATGGTGCCCATCTTTATCCGTGTGTTCCTCGACTCGCGAACGGCATTTATGGCACACATGACCATGGTACTCATCTGTGCCATCATGCTCGCCCACCCCTTCGAATTTATCGTGGTAGAGTCGGTTGCCGGTCTTACTGCCATCTGTTCGCTTCGCGAAATGACACAGCGTTCCCAGCTTTTCAAGACAGCCATCATTGCCACCGCTGCCGCCATGATCACCAATCTTGCATTCGACTGGATGCGCAACAGTTCGCTGACGCAGATAGACTATAGTTCCTACAACTATCTGATGGTAAACGGTGTGACCCTGCTCTTCGCTTATCCGCTACTCTATCTGGTAGAGAAACTCTTCGGATTCACCAGCGACATCACCCTGATCGAACTCTCCAATTCCAACAACGACCTCTTGCGCCGCATGAGTGAGATAGCTCCCGGCACCTTCAACCACTCCATCCAAGTGGCAAACCTTGCTGGAGAGATTGCTAACAAGATAGGCGCCAACGCCACACTCGTGCGCACGGGCGCGCTATATCATGATATAGGTAAGTTGTCGAACCCTATCTATTTTACCGAAAACCAGACGGGTGTCGATCCCCACGACATGATCGACGACATCAAGAGCGCACAGATTATCATCAGCCACGTGACCGAAGGACAGAAAATGGCAGACCGCTACAACCTGCCTAAACCCATTCGCGACTTCATATCGACCCACCACGGACAGGGCAAAGCCAAATTCTTCTACATCAGATACAAGAACGAACACCCCAACGAGGACGTTGACGACCTGCTCTTCACCTATCCCGGTCCCAATCCCTTCACTCGCGAACAAGCCATATTGATGATGGCTGACTCGGTAGAGGCGGCTTCACGGTCGCTCTCCGACTATACCGAACAAAACATTCGCGACTTGGTGAACCGCATTATCGACTCGCAAATGAGCGAAGGATACTTCCGCGAATGTCCTATCACCTTCAGAGATATACAGTATGCTAAAACCATACTCATCGAAAAGCTAAAGACGGTATATCACACCCGTATCAACTATCCTACGGAAAAGAAAGAGGCAAAATAGGAATAAACGCACCCGAAATATTGCACACCAAAGGGCGTGTTTGTGCAAGAAAATGTTGCACAAACACGCCTTTTTGTGCATATTTAGCACAAATTTTAGTTAACAAACCTTAATATACACATAATCTTTACGGAAAATTAGAACAATACAACTACCTTTGCAGCCAATTTTAAGATAATTTTGTTTAATTCAAAGGAATGAAAAAGAGTTTTATTACCTGTGTTGTTTTCATGATGACAACTATTTGTGCGTATGCTGGAGGTCTGCTGACCAATACCAACCAGCACGCTGCCTTTAACCGAATGATGAGCCGTGAGGCATCCATCGGTATCGACGGAGTATATTACAATCCTGCCGGCGTGGCATTCATGGCCGACGGACACCACCTCGCCATCAACTGGCAGTTGGCTTATCAGACCCGTAACATTGAGAACGATTATATGCTTTTCACTAATAATGTGAACAATGCCATTACCCCACGCACTTTCCAAGGTAAGGCTTTCGCTCCCGTCATCCCATCATTTCAGTATGCTTACAACAAGAACCGTTGGTCGTTGCAAGCCAACTTTGCACTGACTGGTGGCGGCGGTAAATGTACTTTCGACAACGGACTGGGTTCGTTTGAGAAGATTGTAGCCGAAACAGCCATGGGTGCTTGTCAGTTGGCAAGCGGTATCGACCAGGTGGGTGCTGCCGTGGGACAAGCCATGGGTCTGCCCATTCCCAGCCGTGTCTTCAGTTCTGACGCTGCTTTCGGAACCGATGGTAAATACAGCTACGACAGCTATATGCACGGTCGCCAGTATTACTTCGGTCTCTCTGTAGGTGCTGCATACCGTGTAAGCGACAACTTCAGCGCCTTTGCCGGTGTGCGCGGCGTATATGCCACCTGTAACTATTATGGCTATGTGCGCGACATCAAGGTTGGCGCAATGCCACTCTACCAGGTGCTCGACCCTTCAAAGCCCAACGCAGCCAATATCGAACTGAGCTGTGACCAGAGCGGACTGGGCTTCACCCCTATCCTTGCTGTGGATTACAAAACCGGCAAGTGGAACTTCGCTGCAAAGTATGAGTTCAAGACTCGTATGCGCTTGAAGAATAAGGCTGTCAACTATGCTCCAAGTATCGGTAACTTGGCAGACAATCTGAAAACTGCTTATATCCAGGCTGGTATTCCCGAAGCTGCTGCTGACGCTATCCTTGGCAACGAACACGTTACCGCTGCCATGGGTCAGCTTAAATCACAGTTCGACCAGAAACTGGATGCTGCCATCGGAGAATATGAGGATGGCAAGAAAATTGCCGGTGATATTCCTGCCTATCTGACTATCGGTGCTGGCTACAAACCCATCGATGCACTCCGCATCAACGTAGGTTTCCACTGGTTTGACGATAAACACGCCACTTCATACAACGACCGTCAGAAGTTGTTGAAGCGTGGAACACTCGAATGGAATGCCGGTGCAGAATACGATGTATGCAAGAAACTCACCGTAAGTGCTGGATGGCAGAACACCAACTACGGCATTTCCGACGAGTATATGGAGGACCGTTCATTCGTAGTTGGTTCCAACTCAGTAGGTGGCGGTGCTGTGGTCCACCTCACCGACAAGATGCATCTCAACGTGGCTTACTTCCACACCTTCTATCAGCATAAGAAGATGGAGGAGAAAGTGCAGCTCACCGCTGACAAGAGCCTCAGCTACAGCAGCGATTTCACCCGCAACAACAATGTGTTTGCACTGGGTCTCGACATCGATTTCTAATACCATTCATAACAAGCAAGTCGTTCGCGACTGTCATACTTACACACCAAAGCCGTGGAGAAGATGCTCCGCGGCTTTGTTTTTTTCGTTACATCACATCCCTACCCAACATACTTCCCTCAGCAAATCAATTTGTTTTCCTCAGCAATTCAATTTGTTTTCCTCAGCAATTCAATTTGTTTTCCTCAGCAAATCAATTTGTTTTCCTCAGCAATTCAATTGAAATTGGTCAGCAAATTCAATGAAATTGCTGAGCAAACTCAATGAATTTGCAGAGCTATGTAAGTTACACAGGCTTCAAACAGCTTATTATCAAGGAATTACTGTAACATCGAAAGCATTGCAAAATGAATGGTTTTTGCGTGACATAAACCAAATTTGAGGACGGCATTGCCATAGGTTTCTTACGGTTGAAATCATGGTTTGGAAAGTGCAACAACGATCTTTACATCCTATTGCGGATCGACATCGTAGTAGATGACAAGCGATGAATAGCGCTTGTCGCCCATCATTTGCTGTTGCACCTGCAACAAACATTGGCGCACACGAGGCAGATCAATACCCAGTTCGAGTTTCAAAACGAGTTTGCGGATATTCTGCGACTTCACTTTTGCCACTGCGGGTTTATCGGGACCAAGCACTCTGGCGCCAAACAACTGACGCAACCGCGACCCCATCTCTATAGCGGCAGTCTCTACCGTGGCATCGTAGCGATGCTTCAGAAATACATAGACCAGATGAGTGAACGGCGGATAGCGGAAGAGTTGGCGCTCTTCCACAAGGTCATGGTAGAGTGCTATGTAGTTGTGTGCCACCACTTGTCCGATGACAGGCACTTCGGTATTCTTCGTTTGTAGTATGACCAGCCCCTGATGACCTTTTCTGCCTGCACGTCCTGCCACTTGCGACATCATCATAAAGGCTTGTTCGTAAGCACGGAAATCGGGATAGTTGAGCATGGAATCGGCATTTAATATGCCCACCACGCTCACCTTGTCGAAGTCGAGTCCCTTGGTCACCATCTGCGTACCGATAAGGATGTTGGTGCGCCCGGCACCGAAATCGCTGATGATACGCTCGTAGGCATTGCGCGTTCGGGTGGTATCAAGATCCATGCGTGCAATGCGTGCTTCGGGGAAAAGGTCGCGTATCTGCTCTTCTATCTTCTCGGTTCCGAAACCACGCGAACGCAGATCTTTCGACTCGCAACACGGACATCTGTCAGGTATCTGATACGTATAGCCACAATAGTGACAGGTCAGCTGGTTGGTTTGGCGGTGCAACGTGAGCGAAACATCACAATGCTGACACCTCGGCACCCATCCGCATTGATGACACTCCACCATCGGCGCGAAGCCACGGCGATTTTGAAAGAGTATGACCTGCTCTCCTTGTTGCAGCGCTTCACGCATGCTGGTGAGCAAAAGTGGCGAGAACGGTCCTTTCATCTCCTTGCGATGTTGCAGCCGTGCCACATCGACCACTTCGATACGTGGCAGTTGCATGCCCTGAAAACGTTGAGTCAGCGAAACAAGCCCATACTTGCCGGTCTGCGTATTGTAGTAGGTTTCCATGGATGGAGTGGCGGTGCCCAACACGGTTTTGGCACCGGTCATGTGTGCCAAGACGATAGCTGCCGATCGCGCATGGTATCGGGGAGCAGGGTCTTGCTGCTTGTAAGAGTTTTCATGTTCCTCATCGACAATGACCAAACCCAGTTTCTGAAAGGGTAAGAGCACTGCCGAACGGGCACCGAGAATGATGTCGTAGGGATGTGATGAGAGTTGCTTCTGCCAGATTTCCACGCGCTCAGCATCCGAATATTTGGAGTGGTAGATGCCCAGGCGGTCGCCAAACACGCGTTGCAGGCGTTGCATCATTTGCACCGTCAATGCTATTTCGGGCAAGAGGTATAACACCTGTTGCTTGTGTTCGAGGGCTCGGCGGATGAGGTGAATATAGATTTCGGTCTTGCCACTACCTGTCACACCATGTAGCAACGTAACGGGATGACCCATCATCTGCATCAAAAGACTGTTGTAGGCAGTGGTCTGCGCTTCGGATAGCGGCGGGATGAGTTCGGGATGATAGTCGCCGCCATGGTTTAAGCGCCCCACTTCCACCTCGTAGGTCTCAAGCATGCCTCGTTTTTCCAACTGGCTGATGATGGCTGAAGTGGCATGACTGCTGTTCATAAGTTCTTCGCGCGTCACCTCGGCAATAGGCGTTGACTGGGCTACCTCATCCCAATGGGAGAGAAATAGATAGGTATTGAAGGCCTCCAACTGCTTCTGTGCACGCGTCAGCATATTGATGGCCACATGGATAGAAGCCTCGTTGCGGTAGGCTGGCGTAAGTCTAATATAGGTTTCTGTCTTGGGTTTATAGCCTTCCTCGGCTTTCAAGCCGGCAGGCATGGCTGCCTTATACACATCGCCGATGGGCGACAGATAGTAATCGGCTATCCAGTGCCACAGCTTCAACTGCAACGGATTGACGATGGGGATAGGATCCATCACCTGAAGCAATGGTTTCACCTCATAGTGTTCGGGTTTGTCGTGATGTAAACGATCGACTATGCCCACATATTTCTTATTGCGACCGAACGAAACGAGCACACGCATTCCCTCGCCTACACACATGCCTTCGGGCACGGAGTAGGTGAATGTGGCGTGCAAAGGCACGGGCAGAATGATATCGGCATAGGTCATCATCTCTGCAAAGGTAGTGCAAACCGAGCGAAATGCAAAAGGAAAACGAGTTTTTCTTTTCATTCCCGAGGTGCAGCCTACCTAAGACCTTGGGGCAAAGATAATGAAAAAAACGCAAACGCATATACTCCCCGACCGGAAATGATAGATAGAAAAGAGAAAAATGTTGGAGGCAGAGCAAGCGAGTGGTTGTTTCGGACAGCTCTTCCACGATGTCGGCTGACCACAAGAAGCTGTCTCGTAGGGTGGTTCATGGATGGGATCAGAAACAGAAAAAGGCGGTCTCGAAGGACCGCCCGAACTATTTTGGTTGTTGCAGTTTGCTTAGAAAAAGTATGCCAGCGATACCTGCCAAGCATTGGCTTTGGCTTTGACAGTCTTCTTGTCGATACTGTCGATGGCATCACCTACAGAATCAAAATCACCGGTTTTACCGATGGCAAAGTTATAGTTGACTGAGGCTTGCAGGTGTTTCAACAGGGTAACACCTACTCCGACATTACCACTGAGGTTGCTGTCCTTAAAGCGCCAGTTGTTGACGTTATCAAGTCTTTCATCGAATGAATCGTTCTTTCCACCGATGTTGAAACCAAACTGAGGTCCGGCATAAGCGAAGATATTGGCAATATCACCAAGTCCAACGCCATAACGCAGATTGACAGGAATCTGGATTGACTGCTGTTTCAGGGTTGTGCCCGTTGCTTTCAACTTAGCTTCACGCTGGTCGTAGAGCACAGATCCATCAACGCCGAGACCTACAACCGGCAGGGTTACCTTGGCAGTAACACCGGCAAAGAAACCAGTCTTGTTTTCTGCGGCAAGAACTTTACTGTCGTTAATCGAAAAATTGGTAAGGTTGAGACCTGCTTTCACACCGAAATCAACCTGTGCCTGTGCAGGCATTGCCCATGCCATGCAGGCGAGAGCAATCAAGGTAAACAACTTTTTCATATCTACTTTAATTTGTGAATTGCGCAACAAAGATACACATTATATCTGAGAAAGACAACATTTTTATCGGTTTTTCATCATTTTTGCTGCATCATGTGAGTCAATGACGCTGGCGACGTACCGTCACACGGGGTTGGCGCGAACCTGCCGACAAGGAGGAACTGCGGGGTGCTGCCTTGCTTTTCACCGTGCGCACACGGCGACTTCTTGCGGTTTTTGACTTCTTGCTTTTTACGGTTTCACCCTGTTCCAACGCTTTCTTGTTGGCAGCTTCTATAGAGTCGCGCTGTGGCGTATGACCAAACACACGGCGTTCGAAGGCTGCCAATTCCTCGTCTATCTGTTTCGCCTGACGCAAAGCTGCCTGCTGTTGCTGGTCGGCATCGGCTGTGTCGCCAAACTGCGGCATGCGTTTACCTTGTCGCTGACCGGTCTTATAGATAGGACCCTGATAGCAATGTAGGGTGAAATAGTCTTCAAGCGTCATGGTGGCGGCATCGTTCACCGACGATGCTGTTACCGTCTGGCGGTTGAGGAAGGGTTCCAAATCGGCATAACGCACCCAGAACAAAGGACGTTTGGATGGCATTCCGCCAAACTCATCGTCGAGCACAATGACAGGACAGAGGGCGATGACCTTGCGACGAAACTGTGCATTGGTCTGGTCGTAGTAGGCACTTTCCTTCAGATAGTAGAGTTTGACATCGGCAGAAGGAATGTCACTATTATCCACATGCAAGCGATTGTTCTTCTTTTCATAATAAATCTGCTGGTCGTCGAGCACGGTTTTGATAGCCACGCGCGAGGAGTCGCTGAACGATTCCTGCCCATCTAATCGGTATTCGTAAATGGGAATATACCCGTTGAGTGCCAATTTGAAGATATAGGTAAAGAGGTTCAACTGGCGGTCGATGGGTTCCACTGGGTAATACAGACCGGAGTTGGCATCGGTGTCGAGGTGGATTTCGCGATAAAGGTCACGACGCCACACCACATCTTCAGGCATATCGAGCGATGTGGGATACATCAGACGGGCACGTTGACTGATGCCTTGTTGCTGCGGAGTGGCTGTGGTTTGCTGGCGACGCGCCTTGGGTTGTGCCACTGAAGTGGTGGCGGTAATCGTCAACACCGTGGCGAGAGCGGTTATCAGGTGGATTCTCTTCATAGTCGTGGAGGTAGTTTATTGATGTATTATTTCACGATGATTTCCATCGAAGTGTTCAATTTTCGGGCGATTCCATCGGGACCTACGGCGGTCACACGCGATACATAGAAGCGACGGTTGCGCTGCAAACGACGTATCACATCCTTCTGGCGAGCAGAGAAATGTGCGCCTTGGCTTGCCACAGGAACGGCATTACCCATATTGTCGAAGAAGACGGTTTCAAAACTCTGTACGCGGAAGGGCACATCGAGAATACCATCGTCAATGGCTGCGCCTATACCGTCGGTGCCTACGAGTTGGGCTTTCGACAGCGCACCACCATGGTAACGACTTCTACCACCACCTTCGGCTGCTATATTAATATAAGGTGTAGGGTCGGGCAAACGACGCACACGGAAGGTGAAGCGCCCCATCTGCTGCGCACGACCACTGTTGGTGGAGGTGACGGTGATAGCCACTTCACTGCCAGGAGTAGTGGGCCGGGCAATATAGCGACCCGGACCGACGGGCTGCAAGGTGCCGCCTGTCATCGATGCCTGTATCTTGGTGACGGGAACACCCGGCACGGAGATGCTCAACGGATTGTTGTAACCGGCATAAAGCACATTCATCAACGAGGCGGAAACGGTGGCGGAGGGTTCTACCACCGTGTATTTTTGACTAAACTCACGGCGCACCATATCGCCACGACCGTTGGGCATCTGGATAAAACCCGATAGGGTGAAGTCGCCAGCACGGGTGGTGAGTGCCTCATAACGGCCACCGGGCAACTGAACGGGACGACCGCCGATGAAAATCTGAGGATTCTGAGTGGTATCTACTGCTGCCATCACGATGCGGGCAGAAAAGCGTTCGCCTCGCACTACAGTTTGTGATTCGGGAATGACCAATGCACTGACGCTATTCACACGCAGGTCTTTCATATCGACATTGGCCATCAGACGGTGTAAAACCTCACCTTCGGCATGGCGCACATCGTTTTGCAATTTGGTCAGCATAGTGACGGCAGCAGACACAGGCATGTGGTCGAACATATATTCCTGCCAGTTTTTGCCTACGGCACGAGCCTCGGCAGAGGGTTCGGTGGATAGGCTTTGAGCCACCATGCGCTGCTGGGCACTGTCGGGAAGTAGCGTCAGTATATACTCGCGATAGCGCACTATTGCCTGGCGAAGGGCTTCGCCACGACCACTACCCACAGTGAGCATCACCGTTGAAGCTGCGTCGAGGTCTTCCTTCTTGCGGATGTTTAGCACATCGCCGTCGGGGCCATCGGCCTCGCAGACAATGGCTTGTTTCAACTCATCAGCCAACAGATAGAGCGAATCACTCATTTGGCGTACCTGCTGTGCACACTCAAACCACTGGCGAACCTTCTGCGGATTGCGCTTCATCTGTGCTTCAAAATCGGCATAAAGGGTGCGGTTTTCATCGGTAGCGGTCTGCGCTGTGCGGCGCAAACTATCTTCTACTACCGAAAAACCTTCAAGCACTTCGGTCGATACATTAAGCGCCAGCATCGCCATGAGGACGACATACATCAGATTGATCATCTTCTGACGGGGCGATAATGGACGTTTCTTGATTGCCATAATACGGAATTATTGGGATTTGAATGGGCTATTGCATCTTGTTTTGAACGGACATGGCCTCGATCATGCGGGCATAGATGCGGTTGAGTTCGGCTATCTGAGTGGCCATGTGGCGCGTCTGTTCGTTGATACTGTCTATTGTTCCGATCTGCGTACTGGCACTCTTGAGCTGCATTTCATAGACGCGGCTGATGCTGGTCAACGTGCGGTTGAGATTCTCCAACTCGGCGGTATAACCGGCTATCTGCTCGTCGAGACCTTCTGGAATCTGTGGCGCATGCCATTGTGGAATGTTGATATCACCCGAAACAGAGATGGATTCAGACGAAGGAACGCTGCCAGACGGGGAAGACGAAGCGGCGCCAGACAATGAAGGCACAGTGGTTGCGGAGGCAGAAGATGGTTCGTCAGCCGCCATATCGCTATGAGTTTTCAGTTCCATGCCATCGGCTGTCTTGTCGAACGGACGGTCGAAAGCCGACAGGAAAAATACGAAGACCTCGGTTCCCATACCTAAATAGAGAAAGATATTGGCATAGGGAAGGTAGGTCAACTTAAAGAGTGTGCCTAAAATGACTATGGCTGCACCCCAACTGTAGGCATAGTTCAGAAAGGTTTGACCGGCTACGCTGTCCATCCATTTCTGTAGTTTATAGATGATATTCAACTTGCTATATTCTGTCATGGTGTTTCGTTTTTGAGGATGAATATGCTTATTTTTTGTTTTTCACTTTACCGCTATTGGTATTAGCCATACTGCGCACACAGCGGAAACCGATGTAACTGCGTGGCTGATTCTGATACTCAAAGGTGCGCCAGGCGGAACGTACCATCGATTCGGGGTCTTTCCAAGATCCGCCTTTCACGGTCTTTTTCTTCATGCGGTAGGGATCTTCGGGTGCAGCATTGTAGCGAAGGTCGGGGTTGATATCGTTCATTTGTTCAACACCTGCCTCGGTATAGATGGTGCTGGTCCATTCGGCTACGTTGCCTGCCATATCGTAAAGTCCGTTGGAATTGGCATTATAGATGCCTGTGCGACTGGTAATGAGGTTACCGTCTTTGGTGTAATTACCGTTGTCGGGCTTGAAGTTGGCATAATAGCACCCGTTACCGGATGCCATTTCCTTATTGTCCCATGGAAATTCATTCTGGTTTTTACCACGTGCTGCATATTCCCACTCGGCTTCGGTAGGCAGACGATAGCGCTGCACATAGCGTGCTGCCTCGCCAAGACCACGCAACAGATGGGCAGTGCGCCATGCACAGAAGGCATTGGCCTGTTCCCAAGTGACACCAACTACAGGATAGTCATTATAGGCGGCACTCGAATAGTAGAACCGCATATAGTTCTCATTGGCGGCATTGGGGAAATCGTTGACCCAACAGGTGGTGTCGGGATAGACATTGACAATATAGGTATTGAGGAAATCCCACGGACCGGTGTATTCGCGGTTGATGGTTTCTCGCACAATGCGACCTTCATCGTCGATATATGCCGTATCTTTGGATATCCAGATGCGCTCATTGGGATTGGGACGATAATCGGTATTCAACACGCGTTCTTGCGGATTGGTGCGGTATTTGCGCTTGGCTGCCTCGACATAGTCGTATATTTCATACCGATAATTGAGTTGGCGCCAATCGATAAGTTTCTCACCCGTCACTGGATTGGTGGTATATAGGCTTTCGAAAGCACGCTGTTCGTCCTCGTTAGGACGGCGTGGCAACGGTTTTTTCCAATTGAGATGGGGAGTGACGGGATTGCCGTAACGGTCTTCTTCTATCTTATAGGTCTCATCGCCACCATAGTTTGGATCGGCTAAACGCTCGCGGATAATAGAGTCGCGGACGTAGCTGACAAACTGGCGATACATAGAATTGGTCACCTCGCGCTCGTCCATCCAGAAACTCTCCACCGAGATGTCGCGCACTGGAGTGCGTCTGCCCCACAGTGAATCTTGTTGCTCAATACCCATTTTGACATGGCCTCGCTTCACAAGGGTCATGCCGTAAGGGGTCGGTTCGGCAAAGGTGCGACCACTATGGCCCGTCACTTCGCCACCTTGAGACGAACTGATTTTGGATCCAAGACAACTGGCAGCGAGCATTGCGAAGAGTAGAAGCAACGCGGGATGATACCAGCGGATGGTGTGTCTGACGTGTGGTATGTGTCGTAGTGTATTCATATCGTTTTTTGTCTATTATGGTCTGTTGTTATATGTCTATTGTCTGTTACAGGATGCGCACACTCTGATGGCGGTTGCGGCGGCGCGGTCCGATGTCAATATTGGTTTGATAGCCCACGAAGAGTTCGTGGCTGCCATTGCCAATGCCTGTTCCTGTGGTGTACATCTCATAGCTGTAACCAATGTGTACGCCGTGGAAATTTCCGCCAATCATGGCTGTTACCGAGTTGGTGGGACTATAGCCCACTCCACCATAGAGCATCTTTTCATCGTTGGTGTAGCGCAAACGAGCGGTGAAATCAGCTCGCTGCGAGGTGCCATCGGTATAGGCGAGCACGCTGGGCAATATCGCCAGATGGGGATTGCGCAATCGGAATGTGTAGCCTGCTGTAAGGTAATAGAGGCGATCGACCTGTAACAAGCTGCGATCACCCATCTCTACAGCTGGGGCTGTGGCGTGTAAAACAGAGACACCGACATACCAGTTGCGGTGAAGATAATAGAGTCCGCCACTGAAATCGAAGGCTGTACCATTGACATCGGCGGTGGGTAGCGCGGGATCGCTACTGTTTTCTGCATCAAGTTCGGAGCCTTTGAAACCCTCGCTCAATACTCCTGCCTGCAAACCGAAGCGCAGATGACCTCCAAACAAGTGGCACTGCAACGCATACTGCAACGCCATGCGCTTATGGGTGAAGAGTCCTATCTCATCGTTCAACAACTGTATGCCCACGCCATGGGTCATATTGAGCAGTCGGAAAGGCATGTCGGCTGCCAGATTCATCGTACGCGGATGCTGTTCATAGCCTGCCATGCTCAACTGATAGGCTCCCGTTATATTGATCTTGGACTCCTTGCCAACGGCGGCAGGATTGAATGATGGTTCCATTGCCCAATAATGTGCAAAAGACACATCCTGCTGTGCCAACACTCGCAGTGATGCCAACAAGAATATCCATATCAGCGGTAAACGTTTCACATAGAATATAACGACTTTTCTAACGATATATTGTGTAACGATACAGAAAATCGTAAGAGAACTTGAGGACACAGGTAGGCGGCACCTCGGAAATACAAAAGAAAAAGGTGTTATTCTTTTGTTTTTCTCTCGGTTTGCACTACTCTGGCCTGAAAGGCCCAAGGTAGGCGGCACCTCGGAAATACAAAAGAAAAAAGTGTTTTTCTTTTGTTTTTCTCTCGGTTTGCACTACTCTGGCCTGAAAGGCCCAAGGTAGGCGGCACCTCGGAAATACAAAAGAAAAAAGTGTTTTTCTTTTGTTTTTCTCTCGGTTTGCACTACCTTTGTAGGCACAATTACTATATTAGAAAAACAAACTACTAAATTGTATGGGAATAACAACTACTACTAAAATCAATCTGCGCAATAAGCGCATCGAGATGATGATCCTACTATGTTTTGCTTTTGTCATGGCAGCAACAGCACAAAAAGGCTACAAACAGGTATTGAGGGAAACTGATCCGCAGTTCTTCCGCACTGAGGAGGCACGACGTATAGGCGACCAACTCCTACTCTACCAACGTGTGACAGGCGGATGGCCTAAGAACATTGACATGGTGAAACGCATGACAGACAAGGAACGCGAACAGGTGATGGCGGAGAAATCAAGACGCAACGACTCTACTACCGACAATGATGCCACGACCACACAAATGATTTTCTTGGCACGACTCTACCAACAAACGAAGGATGAACGATATAAAGATGCGTTCTGCAAAGGGGTGAATTATCTGCTCAGCGGACAGTATCCCAACGGCGGATGGCCGCAGTTTTGGCCTGTAATGCGCGACTATCAGATTCATATCACCTATAACGACCATGCCATGGAACACACCATGTTGATGCTGAAAGACATGGTGGAACAGCAGGAGCCCTATCAAGGAAAACTCATCACAAAGGAGATGCGCAAGAAAATGAAAGTGGCTTTCGACAAAGGTATCGATTGTATTCTCGCCACACAAATAAGACGCGACGGTAAACCTACGGTGTGGTGTCAGCAACACGATAGGGAAACGCTGAAGCCTGCAAAAGCAAGAGCCTTCGAGTTGGCTTCGTTCTGCAGTTCGGAGAGTGCCGGACTGGTGCGTCTGCTGATGAGCCTGGACCATCCAAGTGACGAGGTCAAGGCGGCTATCCACGGCGCTATGAAATGGTTTGACGACCACAAACTGACGGGAATGAGGGTGGCGCACATCGGAAAATGGGGATCGCCCTACCGCGACACACAACTGGTGGCTGACAAGAATGCACATCCTATATGGGCTCGCTTCTATGATTTGGAATATGGTGAACCGTTTGTTTGCGACAGAGATGGTGTGCCCAGAAGACATCTCTACCAGATTGGTAGCGAACGACGCAATGGTTATGCCTGGTACACCGACGGTCCTTCGTCACTCTATGAAGATTACAACAAATGGGCAGAACACTACGATCCCAAACATAAGGTGGCTATCAGTCTGCAAACCAAAGGGGGAAACGAGACGGGACTACTACAGTGGTTTAGAAAGCCAAAGACGAACATGGCAGATTTTGATGCCATTGTCAATCCCGGAGACAGCATTCAACTGGCTATTGAGAAGGCGCCACAGCAACCTACCAAACCCTATAAGATTCTGATTCGCAAGGGTACTTACCACCAAAAGGTGGTGATCGACCGACCCAACATCGTACTGGTAGGTGAAGACCGCGACAGCACAATCATCGTTTTGGCTGAAACTGCTAAAACCAATAAAATGCCGGAATATCACGGAAAGCCTACTGGCAACGGTGTGATAGTACTTCAAGAGGGAGCTGACGACTGCGTGATAAGCGGACTGACGGTATATAACAACTACGGAACAACAATAGAAAACACCACTACACACCAGATGGCTATCTTCGGAAGAGCCACCAGAACCATCGTTATCAACTCTAATGTATGGGCGGACGGTAATGATGCACTGGCTTTGTGGGCAAAGACTGACGGCATGTACTACCACGCTGACCTGTATTTGAGATGTCCCGGTGTGGATTTCCTATGCCCCAGAGGATGGTGCTACGCCACCCGTTGCCGCTTTTTGGGCGATAGCCGCGCCATCATCTGGCACGACGGACGAGGTTCGAAAGACCAGAAACTGGTTATCAAAGACTCGTATTTCGATGCTAAATCGCCTACCATACTCGGTAGATACCACCACGATTCACAGTTTTTCCTGCTCAACTGCAGGCTGTCGAAACAGATTCTCGACACCAACATCTGCTATGCTTACAGCGACAAGGTGCTCGATCCGTGTCCTTGGGGACTACGCACATACTATTATAACTGCTCGCGCGAAGGAGGAAACAGCGGATGGCTTAACGATAATCTGGAGGAATCGGAAGAGAAGCCACTTTTCCATGCAGTCACTGCACTATGGACTTTCAAAGAGAAATGGGATCCAGAAGCACGCATACGCGACCTCTGGAACGTATTGGCGTATTGACCTCACGACAAGAAAACGCAAGATATAGACTATTGTTCCTACATGGAACAAAGTGTTGGCAAAACGCCAATAACTGCACTTGAAGCGACAGCAATGATTGCACTTGGACTGTTTCGTGTGTGCAACAGTGGTGGCAATGTGATCGAAGAGTGGTCGAAAACGTAAGCAAGAAATATTCGACCACCCATATAAAGCATTGTGATATAACTGCTTATAAGCAATGGTGGTCGAGTGGCCGAATCTTTGCAACGTCGCGTGTGCGTGCGCGCGCAAAAAACAGCGGTATGGGAACCTTCTCAAGATTCACATACCGCTATGTAACAGTTTAAACTGGCAGGGGGTGTCAGTAGTGTTTAATACTCGTCCTCGTTGAAAAGGAAATCTTCTTTGGTAGGATAGTCGGGCCAAATGTCTTCGATGCTCTCATAGACATCACCCTCGTCTTCTATCTCTTGCAGATTCTCCAACACTTCGAGCGGTGCGCCCGAACGGATGGCATAATCTATTAATTCATCTTTGGTTGCCGGCCATGGTGCATCTTCAAGTTTAGATGCTAATTCAAGTGTCCAATACATATTGCTTTTTTTTTATAGGTTTTTTATTTTGCCCGCAAAAGTAACATAATTTTTCTTATTTACAAACATTCTGCCATATTTTTTCACTCTGACCGGCAATATGATTGAGTTTTTTTGCAAAAACAAACAAATAATCGCTCAATCGGTTGATATATTCAGAAACTTCGACTGATACAGTAGCCTCTTTCGCCAACTCGCAGATGCGACGTTCGGCACGTCGGCATACCGTGCGACAAACATGCGCTTGCGCTGCTTCACGGGTTCCACCTGGCAATACAAAGCCTTGACGTTCGGGCAACATCGCCATAATCTCATCAACCTGACGCTCAAGCAATGCGGTTTCGCCCTCTGGCAAATGAGCTGAGGGATAAAGCGGTGTGGTATCTTGATTGGTGGCTAAGTTAGTGCATACGTTAAACAGATTGTTCTGGATACGTTGTATCATGGCCTTATCATCGCCTTCAGGCAACAAAGCTGCTAAAAGTCCTAAGTGGGACGATAGTTCATCGACGGTGCCATAGGACTCTAAACGGGCACATGACTTACTAACACGTTCACCTCCGACAAGTGAGGTCTGTCCACCATCACCTTTACGGGTATATACTTTTGTTATCTTCATAGACTTAAAAGGTTATTATATTTTTTATAATTAGAAATTCACACGATAATGATGTTTATAGCGATGGCTGTCAAAAAGCACTATGCCACAATAATAGAGGTCGTAGGTTATAGTGACCTGCTCACATTCCTTGATATGGCGCCAGCGTTCAGTATTGCGATGAATGCCTTCCACAACAAGCACCGACTCTTCATCGGCATGACGTAACAGTAGGTCGGCATCGTCCTCTATCGTAATACGCGCCAACTGAAATGTACCACGATTGCCCATTGCTTCTTGTGGATAATCGGTCAGACGCATCTTGCGACAACCTGCATGCCACCATGCCTCATACTCATCACGCAACATCACCGATGGTTGACGCCAGTTGGCAAGTCGGAAATACAGACGTCCTAACTTGCGCTCTGTAGCATTATGAGCAAGATTGTCCAATTCGTCATAGGCATAGTAAGGCCACTGTTCGTTGATCACATAACGTACAAAAGCGTAGTCGGTCGGCGACTGAATGCCGAAACCTCTACTGCAACCCATACGGCAGAGCCAAACCCATAACATGTTTAAACGTCCTTTCATAGTTCAGAAATTAGTATTTGGCATTATGATTGGGCCTTGACGACGCCCACTATGTGTCATTCGCTCCAAGGTTCTTCGTATCAATGGACCCATTGGCATCTCTACATTGATCTTGCCCATCTTGATGATTGGTGTCACAATAGGCTCCATAAACATCCGATGCTGAAATGGATCGTATATCTGTTGAACTCCCAAATGCATACCGACCTTGTTGTTTTCCACCGTAAAATACCCACCATAACGCGACGTTGGAACCAGTGAATAAGCGCCCATGGAGAAATAGGGATTGGTAGCGTAATATTGTCCAAAGACTGTGGCTGATAAGTTTTCAGAAAAAACATAGTGGACACTTCCACCAACACCATATTGATTATACACTCCTGTAGGCAAGAGGAATCTATTGACATTGGTATTGGCGCTGAACGTCAACGGGCCTACATTATAATATCCTGCAGCAAATAATGAACGGGTGGAGGCCATACCGATATAGTCAGCTGACTGCATATCTACATCAAACTTCAGATGTTCATTGACCGTCAGCGAAGGACGCATCATAGGATTTTCGTAGGCAATAGCACCCTCTCCTACTACGACTCTTGGCTGCATCATCACATTGTCTGGCGGATATTGAACTGGGGAAACTGCATTAGTTTCTGCTCGCACAGCACCTATGGTCTTTGGTAACGTGCGGTAAACTGCCAATGAATCATTGTGCGGAACTTCAATGGAGTCACGTCGCATAGTCTCCATTCCATTTCGCTCCACCGTTGTTTGCGCCATTATACTATGATGTATCAAAAGCACAAACATAATCATCAGCATTCTACCTTTTCCCATTTTCATGTTCACAAAGGTAGTGCAAATCAAGCGAAATGCAAAATAAAAGTTCACTTTTATTTTCTTTTCCGAAATACAGCCTACCTAAGACCGAAAGTCAAAGGTACGAATAAGCGAATAAAAAGCCAAATATATTTGAGTTTTTTGAGCACAAGTACCTATGAAAAGTACAATACCAATACTTTATACTGTCTATAGTCAATTGGGTTTGAAAAGCCAATAGACTATAAGATATGCCACTATTCCTACAAGTAATACTACAAACATAATGATACACTTACTGTTTTACTGCCCAAATTTACACATATTTCACCTAACAACAAAACTATCACTATAATTATTATGCATTGATGTTTCAATATAACATCTAAGAAACAAATATGGCCTAAGAATAAGAACTATACGTTGCATAACTAACACTTTTAGTTAAATAACTAATCGTTTTAGATTTGTTAACTCAAAAAACTTGTAATAAACTAAAAGAATTAGTTACTTTGCAGCCATAAACATTAAAACAGACTAAAATGATGAAGACATTGACTAACAAAGAAGAGGAAATCATGGATCACTATTGGACACATGGGGATATGCAGATTCGCGAATTGCAAGCATGTTACGAAGATCCTAAACCACACGTGAACACATTAGCAACATTAGTAAGAATCCTTGAGGAGAAAGGATTTCTAGGGCATCGCGCCTTAACAGCACGCTGCTTCCAGTATTTCGCTAAAATCACACGCGAGGAATATCATCGTAATACGCTGATGAGTGTCGTGGATAGATTCTTCGGTAAATCATACCTGAAAGCCGTTTCCGCTTTGGTTAAAGAGGAAAAAATATCGAAAGAAGAACTCAAGCAATTAATTGATACGATTGAGAAAGACTGATTTCAAAGAAAGAAGACCATTCAACAAATAATATAAAACCAATGTAATATGGGAATGTTATTTCTTTATTCTATCAAATCGGGAATATGCTTAATCGCATTCTACCTATTCTATAAAATGGGCTTAAGCAGAGAAACCTTCCATGCCTTCAACCGTAAGTCAATCCTGTTGATGATGCTTATGGCTTTAATAGTACCATTGATACAAGTGGAACTGAATAAAGAAACGCCAATGACTGCGGTGACGGTAGATTTTACAGAAATGCTTGCTACGGTACAGCAACCGTTAGACTACCCGACAAAAGAACCACTTACCATGATACAACTCCTATTCTTATTATATATAATAGGTGTTGGAATATTTGCCGTGGTCTTTCTGTTGTCTCTATGGAAACTGCGATTCATATTGCGCAGCGGAACAAGAACAGACAATGCACATGGGGAACATCTGGTAGTAATAGACCGCGATATCGCTCCTTTCAGTTGGTTCAACTATATCGTTGTAGCACGGAAAGACTATCAAGATCACCCTATGGAAATTCTAACACACGAAAGAGCACACATAGCTCATCACCATAGTGTAGATATATTATTGTGCAACATCATGCTGATTTTTCAATGGTACAACCCTGCAGCGTGGCTACTAAGACGCGAGCTACAGGAGATTCATGAATACGAAGCAGACGAAGCGGTACTCGCAGAAGGTGTAGATGCACGCAATTACCAACTGTTGCTGGTGATGAAGGCTGTGGGAGAAGATAGATTTGCGTTAGCTAACAATTTTAATCATAATTCACTAAAAAAACGTATCACAATGATGAAAATGCAGAAATCGAATGGATGGAAACGTGCCAAACTGCTTTTGGCACTTCCTTTAACAGCAATAGCTGTTGTGGCTTTTGCCAACGAACGTGTAGAATCAATGGCCGAGAAAATTGTTACTGAGAGTAATAATGCAGCGGTGGCAGTAGAAAACAATTTGCCTGTGCAACAAAATAACAAACCAGTAAAGAAGAAAAAAGCCCCCAAAAAAGAAAACAAGAAGAAAGTCTATGACATCGTAGAACAGATGCCTTCATTCCCAGGTGGATCGAAAGCATTATATGAATACTTAGGGCGTAATGTGAAATATCCAGCAGAGGCAACTGCTACCAATAAGAGCGGCAGAGTCATTGTAGCCTTTGTGGTAGATAAAAATGGTAATATTATAGAGCCAACCATTATGAGGAGCGTTTGCGAGCCCCTCGATAAGGAAGCGCTACGAGTAATAAAGGAAATGCCAAAATGGACACCAGGTAAACAGAACGGTAAAGCAGTAGATGTGAAATATGTAATACCCATCTCATTCTACATAGGTACTATAACACCCAAACCAAATTCTGCTGCAAATAAAGAAGAGAATAAACAACCCAACACTACTTTGTACATAGTTGATGGTAAACGAATAGACAACATCAACACACTTAAACCAGATCAGATATCAAGCCTGCAAATCTTCAAAGACGCAGAAAATATAAAGAAGTACAGTGGTGATGAGAAAACAAAGAACGTAATTGTAGTAACAACAAAGAAAGACGAAAATCTCAATTAATATAATTCTTCCTCTTGAAAAAGAGCGTAAGCGCACAGACTGTGAAGCCGGTGCGCTTTGGCGGTTTCTGTGATACGCATGATATAAAAATCATTTTATACCCCAGTTCGGGATAAGAAATAGTTTATAAAAAAGTTGGTAGTCTCATAAA
>SAMEA104315426__coassemble_262_pt1 | contig 45998 bp, 36 predicted proteins | sample SAMEA104315426__metabat2_low_PE_024 | metagenome-assembled genome bin SAMEA104315426 (sample SAMEA104315426) | gut metagenome | biome: Monkey gut; feature: monkey-associated habitat; material: faeces | place: China | collected 2013 | reverse complement strand
TCTTTATCTACAAGGTATTTAAGCAAATGTTAACGGATTTTCGTGGACAGTAGTGTTATCAATTATAGGTACATGCTATGAAAACAATATGGGTGGCACTTGCAGCCATGACCATGGCGGCACCGATGCACGCACAACTGGTCATCAACGAAGTCATGCAGTCTAATATCGACTGTATCATGGACGACATGAACGAATTTCCTGATTCGTGGGTGGAATTATACAACAATGGCGAAAGTAGCGAACAGCTTTCTAACTACAGTATCGGACTTACCAATGATGCTCAAAAGGCATGGGCTTTGCCGGCATCACTTATCAACAAAGGATATCGCGTACTCATCTATTGCGACAAGGCGGCATCGGGTATGCATACCAATTTCCGTCTTGACTCGGGAAAGAACGGCGAAATCTATCTGTTCAAAAACAATAAAGTGGTCGATAAACTGACCAAAATGAAAAAACAGCCTGCGCCTAATATTGCCTATGGACGCAAAACAGATGGTAGCGACACATGGGGATATATGGCTATACCAACACCAGGCGGCACCAACTGCGGATCTACCTGCAAGGATCTCTTGGGCGATGTGGTATTCAGCGAACCTGGACGGGTCATGGAAAATGCGCAGACTCTCAAACTCACCCTGTCACTTCCTGACGGAGCGCCTGCAGGAACTGTCATCCGATATACTACAGATGGTAGCGAACCAATAGCATCAAGTTTGCAATATACCGCTCCAATCACCATCAGCGCCTCACAGGTGGTGCGCGCAAAACCATTCTGTACGGGGTATCTGTCACCTCGGTCAGTCACCCAGTCGTATATCTTCCACGGACGACAGATGACGCTTCCCGTTATTTCCATCGTTACTAAGAATGTGTATTTCTATGATAACAAACAAGGAATACTGGTGAAAGGCAACTATAACAGCAGTCAGGAAAACTATAAATACAACTGGCGACGACCCATCAACTTGGAACTTTTTACTGCCGCAGGTAGTAAAAGTCAGCTCAACCAACTCTGCGAAACACGTGTCATGGGAGGTGCTTCACGTGATAATATGATGAAGTCGATGGCTATTTATGCCAACAAGCGATTTGGTACGAAGCGCCTCAAATATGAATTTTTCCCTGACCAGCGACCGGGTATCACCGATTATAAGTCACTCGCACTGCGCAATGCCGGCAACGACTTCGACTATCTCTACATGCGCGATGCTGTCATCCAACGGTCAATGGCTGCCTATGTCGATCTTGATTGGCAGGCATGGCGTCCTGCCATTGTCTATATCAACGGAAAGTACAACGGTATGCTCAACATCCGTGAACGAAGCAACGAGGATAATATCTATACCAACTATGAGGGATTGGAGGATATTGATATGATAGAAAACGGATGGGAGCTGAAAGAAGGCGATTGGGAACATTTCAACCGCTTCAAGGCGTTCTATCAAGAACATGGACATACCATGGCAGAATATGAAACATGGATGGAATGCAAGGAGTATATCAACCTGATGATTATGAATCTTTTCTACAATAATCAGGACTTTCCCGGCAACAACATCGTATGGTGGAGACCACGCACAGAAACTGGCAGATGGCGATGGGTGGCTAAAGATACGGACTTCGGACTTGGGCTTTATGGTTCGCCAGCTACCTATAAAACCTTTGAATGGTTCTACAACCCCAATTATGACAAAGACCACGCATGGGCAAATACACCTGAGGCTACAAGATTGTTTTGCCGATTAATGGAAGATGCCGATTTTCAGCGGGAGTTCATAGACCGTGCTGCCATCTATCTGGGTGACTTCTTGTCGGAAAAGAATATACGGTTGCTATGGGATGATATGTATAATCAGATCAAAACGGAATATCCTCACCATCGCAAGCTTGTCAACGAGTGGTGGCCAAATTATACCAACGAATTGAATACAGCACATAAATGGCTTAACGAACGTATTCCGAGTTTCTATCAGCAGATTTCCGACTTCTATAAAGTGGGAAAACCTGTTCCACTCACCATCAATGCCACGATGGCTGAAAGCGACAGAAACGCCATGACGATCACATTCAATGGCGTGCGCTTGACAGAAGCATGCTTTGACGGAAAATTCTTCAAGAATAGAGCCATGCAGATCAATGGGGTGCTCTCCGACGGACGGGAGGTGAAAGCATGGAATATCGTACAGCATCAAGGTATTACCACTACTACTATACAGCAGTCGGGAGCTACCCTTACTATGGCGCTACCCGATTGCGACAAGGTGGAGATTACCGCTGTAATAGGTGAACCTACTGCCATCACGCAACCTGATACCAAAACATGGCACTGGTCGTTTGCCGCTGGAACACTACAGGTTGATCAGGTGGAGAAGGGTACCAAGGTGTGTGTATATGACCTATTGGGCAGAATACTCCATCGGACTACAGCAGCTGGTGCACCGCTTTCCTTCGCAGTTTCTGCCAAGACCTGCATCCTGAAAGTTGGCGATGAGGCTGCTAAAGTAACGGATACTACTCGACGATAAATAGAATACTTATGGACATACAACCAATTGCTTATTTTCGATCACCATTCACCTCGAAGTTCGGATTGCCACGACAGAGTGGTATCGTAGAAACGTTGCATGGACGCATAGAACTCACTCGCGATTATGCCACACCAGAGGCACTGCGGGGATTGGAAGAGTATGATTTTCTCTAGCTGATATGGGGATTCTCTGAAAATGTCGATGCACGTAAGCATCCTACCGTGCGACCACCATTGTTGGGAGGAAACGAGCGGGTCGGGGTTTGGGCAACGCGTTCGCCATTCCGACCCAATAATCTCGGACTCTCATCGGTGCGTATTGTGGCGGTGCGTCCCGAAGATGGAGTAGTGGAAGTGGCAGGGGCTGACCTCATGGATGGCACACCTATCTACGATATCAAACCTTATTTGGCTTATGTGGATAGTCATCCTGGTGCACGGGGCGGTTTTACCGATCGCAAACAGTGGCAGCGGTTGGAGGTGGTTATACCTGACGAACTGACGAAGACCCTCTCACCACAGATCGTGCAGACACTGACCGATGCACTTGCGCTTGATCCTCGTCCACATTATCATGATGATCCCGACCGGCAGTATGTGATGCCTTTCGATGGCTATGAAGTGGTATTCTGTGTGGACGGCAACATGTTGTATGTCAAGAAAATTATCCCTTGTATCGTTGTATCAGAAAAAAAGTAACCGCATTATTTGTAGATGACGGGAATTTTTAATATATTTGTGTCCGAAAAAATGGTTGACATGATGGAAATGGTATTGATACTTATCTTGGCTATGGGCTGTCTGCTGGCTTTCTGTTGGGCTTGGCAGATGCGGAAAAGAATGCGTGTGTTGGAACGTGATATAAAGATGCATCGCATCTTTCTGAAGAATGTTATTCAAGAGTCAGAACTTCCCCTTCGGCAAGTTTCTCGCATGGCTAAGATGCTATCAAAGGATGATTTATACCTTTCCAAGAATGAAAAACACAATATGGCAGAACAGTTGAATGGCTATGCTTATTTCATCGATACATTGTTGAATGAACTTATGCTCTTCACTAATCCTTCCGATGAGGTGGCACACGTGAGACGGGAACAGTTCAGTCCTAACGAACTCTGTCGCCGTTGTCTGGAAATCAATATCTCCAACATTTATCATCGACAGGCTGTCAAGTTGAATTTTCATCGTACCATGAGCGATGAGTTCTTTATAGAAAGTGATCGCCATGTCATAGAGATTATCCTCAATAAGTTGATTCAGAATGCCTGTCGCTTTACCGAAAAAGGGGAAGTGGTCGTGGGGTGTAACACTACAGAGAATGAGGGCATGCTGACACTCGATGTTAGTGATACTGGTGCAGGAATTCCCAAAGATCGTCTGAGTCGCCTGTTTAGTTGGTTTGAACAGCCCGACGATATGCGCGATGAGGCTGAACTTGATTTGAGCATTTGCCAGCGGTTGGCACAAAAAATTGGAGGTGTGCTTTTTATCGACGAACTCTATGCACGTCAGGGAACTCGTGTGGTGCTGGTATTGCCCATCAAGTAGGCTGTAATAACAGAAACAAAATTATAGCTTTTCTTTCCGTCACGAAGGGATGGTGTGTCACATCCTATCGGACTTACAGATCGCTTCTGTCCAAATGGTCGCGCCACAGATATTTGCGTGTTTCGTGTACGATGATGCCGTTCAGCGCCAAGAGCGACAGCAGGTTGGGAATTGCCATGAGTGCATTCATACAATCGGCCATGTTCCATACCACACCCAACTGCATCACACTGCCTATAAATACAGCAACGATAAAAATCATCCGATAGGCAAGCATCCATCGACGACCTTTCAGATATTCTACTGCGCGTTCACCATAATAGCACCAACCTAAGATGGTGGAAAATGCAAAGGTCAACAGACCGAAAGTCAGTAAAGGTGTACCAATGATGGGAATTTTAGAAAATGCCATCTTGGTCAGTACCGCACCATTGTCGAAAGTAATGTCGGGGTATGCCAATACACTGCTTACAATAACAATTCCCGTCATGGCACAGATGACTACCGTGTCCCAAAATGTACCAGTGCTGGACACCAAGGCTTGGCGCACTGGGTTGCGTGTCTGTGCGGCAGCAGCTACGATGGGAGCAGAACCGAGTCCTGATTCGTTGCTGAAAAGACCGCGTGCTATGCCATAACGTGCTGCCATCATCACTGTAGTACCTACAAAACCTCCTCCTGCTGCCTGCGGACTGAAAGCCGAGGTGACGATGAGCTTGATGGCAGGCCACGCATAATCGATGTTTACTCCTATTATATAGATACAACCTAAAATGTAAAAGAGTGCCATGAGGGGTACCAGGGTTGCGCAGACACGTGCAATACTCTTCACACCACCTAAAATAACAGCACCAGTGAGTAGGCAGATGACTGTTCCTGTGATATAGGGCGATATGTCATAGGTTTCGTAGGCGAGTGTGGCAATGGCATTGGCTTGCACCGTATTGCCGATGCCAAACGAGGCGAGGGCAGTGAAAATGGCGAAGAGAATTGCTGCCCAACGCCATCCCAATCCTTTCTCCAGCGCAAACATAGGTCCTCCAATCACTTTGCCATCAGGTTTCTTCTCGCGATATTTGATAGCCAGTAGGCCCTCTGCATATTTGGTGGCAATGCCAAATACACCAGTCAGCCAACACCACAATACTGCACCAGGACCGCCTAAGGCAATGGCGGTGGCTACACCGATGATGTTTCCGGTGCCGATAGTAGCAGCTAGAGCGGTTGCCAATGATGAGAATTGCGATACGTCACCGGTTGCATCGGGATCACGTTGTACTGATAGCCGAATGGCTTTGAATATATGTCTCTGTGGAAAATGCAATCGGATAGTAAGAAAAAGATGGGTTCCCAAGAGCAGAATAATCATGGGCCAGCCCCACAACAGGGAGCTCGTTACGGAGAAAAATTCGTTGATGGTGTTCATGTTGTTGCTGCTTTTGCGTGCAAAGTTAGTTAAAAATGCTCAAAATGTAGTCGATTCTTCGTTTTTTTTGAATTTTGGCTAAACTTTTTGTCGTTTGATGCGTCATATTGATAACAAACGTGATTTGGCTCATTGAAAACACAGACGAGACATGAAATGAACGAAACATTTGACCTATGTGGTAGAAAGAAAATCAGGACAATGATGGCTGCTCCGATAGTTGGAGTAGCCATCTTTCGCTTTTTATCGGTGTTTATGCTCATCGATATCTGTTCTTGAGTACTGTTTGATATATGGTTAATTGCTGTTAAAATCTGCAGTTCTATCTATTTCGACAGATAACATAATTATATAGATAAGTTGAAAAATATTTGGTAGTGTGAGGTTTTCTTCTTATCTTTGCTCCCTAAAATATGATGAAAGTTCAGGATATGAAACGATTGATACATACGACAGCCCTCATGGCAGTGGGGATTTCCACTTGTTTGGGCTTTGTCTCTTGCTTTAAGGATGAGCCGCTCAATGCAGAATGTGATATTGAGCAGGCTTACATACACGCAGGCGACAAATTGAATAGTTGGTTCCTTTTCGATTCCGACACACTTCAATATGTGCAATCTGACCAGAACAAGATAGAGTTTACCATGAGTGCTATGGCTGATCTTACACAGATTGCTCCACTTTTCAGACTCACTCCCGGGGCTACTATATCACCTGCCAACGGCAGTGTACACGATTTTTCTAAAGGTTCGGTGAAATATACGGTCACTTCGGAAGATGGACAATGGTCACGTATCTATTTTGTCAGCATCAGAAAAATGCTCTATTTCGGTAGTGAACACGAGTTTAATTTTGAAAACTGTTATGAGGACAAAGGGTACTACCATTGGCAAGAACCATGGAAAGATGCTAATGGTAAAACGACCAAAGAGGCTATCTGGGCAACAGGAAATCCGGGTTACAAGATTAGCAATAGCTCTACTGCAGCAGAGAATTATCCCACAGCACCTATTGACGAAGGATATGAAGGCAAAGGGGTAAAGCTATCCACTTGCCGAACAAGTGGACTTGCAGACATGGTGCAGAAGCCTATTGCGGCAGGCAACCTCTTTATTGGGCAGTTTGATCCGTCTAATGCATTGCAGGATGCTATGTCTGCCACTAAGTTTGGACGCCCATTCAGTTTCGATACCCAACCCAAGACATTCACTGGATACTATAAGTATAAGGCTGGGGAGAAATTTACCGACCAGTATATGCATGTACTGGAGCAAAAAGACTACGGCACTATCTATGCTGTGTTCTATGATAACCATAATGCAAAGGGCGAAGCGGTGGTGCTCTATGGCAACAACGTACAGACAAGTGAACAGGTTGTGGCACTTGCCCGACTTGATAATATCGACAATACTCCTGAATGGACTCCATTCACTCTCAATTTCATCTACCGTAAAGCTGTAGATATGCAGAAGCTGAAGGCTGGCGGTTACAGTCTCGCTATCGTTTGTTCGTCAAGTACCAACGGTGCTGAGTTTATGGGTGCCGTGGGTAGTACGCTTTGGGTGGATAAGTTTAAGATTACATGTGAATAAGGATGAAATGCCAAGCGATATAGATATTCGGTTATGACAATGAAGAAAATCATAATATGCTCCCTGCTGATGATGTGCACGATGTGGGCATGGGCAGAAGACGATAATCAAGAACATTGGAGTGCATGGAACAAATACCTGCACAACTATAAATACTATGTACATGTGGGGTATAATATCGGTGGAACAGCACCTATTGGTATGCCTGCCTCTATCCGCACACTACATAGTTATACGCTGCAACCTAACTTCACCCTTGGAGTAGATGCCCACCATGTTATCTCTGGCAAATGGGGATTCTTGGGCGGTTTGCATTTTGAAAACAAAGGTATGAGAACCGATGCGGGTGTGAAGGGTTACCACATGAAGATTGTGCGTGGTGGCGAACAGTTGGAAGGTGTATTCACAGGAAGTGTGGTGACTAAGGTTGACATGAGTCTCATCACCGTTCCCCTGCAAGCCACTTATGATTTGACCCCACAGGTGCGTCTGAAGCTTGGTCCATACGTGAGTTATGCCAAAGCCAAGAAATTTGAAGGATGGGCATACGATGGATACCTCCGACGTCAGGAGGAAGGACATGAAAAGGGTGATCCTACCGGACAGAAAGTGATACTGGGACATAATGATGGTGAGCGTGGCAACTACGATTTCTCCAGCGATATGCGCTCTTGGCAGTTTGGTATCGACTTCGGTGCCGACTGGTATATCACTAAGCGTTGGGGTGTCAAGGCTGATTTATCATGGGGATTGACGGGTATCTTCAAGAAAGATTTCGATACCATCGAGCAGACCATGTTTCCCATTTATGGTACGATTGGTGTGATTTATCAACTGAAATAAAAAATAGGTATCAATTATTATTAACTAAAAAAGAAAGGAAAAAAATGAAATTGAACAAGATTTTCTATCTGATGGCCATGGTATGTACACTTGGCTTTACAGCATGTGGTGACGACGACGATGCACCCAAAGACGATCCAATCCAGTCGCCTATCGTAGGAACATGGAATGTTTGGTCACAAGGAAATGATTACGAAGGTTATATCGGTTCTGTACAGCTCAACTGGGAAGTAGAAGAAGGAACAAGTATTAGTCTTGACCTTCTTGGAACTGGTACACCCACTGAAATTCCTATCAAGGAAACCGTTGTTCCTTTGGCAAATAGCCTGGGTAATAAGTTCCTGCCTAAAGTGCTGAAGAGCGTTACTTTCACTCCTGATGGCAAGATCAATGCTGTGGTTTCTGACTATGATGATGACGATATCGCTCCAGAGTGGGAGACTGTTAAGGGCTATGCTACCTATAAGGTTATTAGCGACAATCTCATCAGCGTTTCTATCGACGTAGAAAAGGCTACTGAAGATATCGATGATCCAGCAGAAAAGGCACAGATCAAGGCTATCCTCAAATCGTATGGTACTATTCCCGTCAATGTTCGTTGGAATGGCGAAAAGCCTTTCTTCTTTGTTGACAAGGCATACGTACAGCCTATGATTGCTGCTTTGGTTGCTTTCATCGACAAGGTGCCTACAAACGCCATGGATCCAGATGATTTCCAAACTTTCAATATGGTTAAGGGTGTTGTGAAGCAGCTGCCTGGTATCATGGACAAAACTTCAAAGTTTGAAGCAGGTATCGAACTGACCAAATAATACTTGGTCGTTTGACTATAAACATAAATCCCTGGCATACAATCTGTGCCGGGGATTATTGTTTTTTCATAATTTTTCAGTATCTTTGCATCCAAAGACGCTAAGGTACTCACGCTCGGAAGTACCTTTGCAACCAATAAGCTCTACTGGTATTTTGTAAAACATAGCAACGATGACACGAGAAGAAATAGTCTTTGACTATCTGCAACAGCACGACATTCCCTATACGTGCTATCACCATCCCGAAGGCAAAACCATTGAGGAGGCTAAACGATGGTGGAAAGACGATGGCAGCATCCATTGCAAAAACTTGTTTTTCCGCAACCACAAGGGAAATCGGCATTATCTGGTATGCTTCCATTGTGACCATGACCTCGATATCCACGATTTGGAACACCGTCTCAAAGCAACGCTCGTATCCCAGGGATTACCTTCTTGTGGTAAACTCTCGTTTGCGTCGCCCGAACGCATGATGCGCTATTTGGGACTTGAACCGGGAAGTGTGTCGCCTTTCGGACTCATCAACGATACAGAGCATCATGTGCATCTCTTCCTCGATTGTCATCTGAAAGAGGCTGAGACGCTGTCGTTCCATCCGAATGATTGTAGGGGAACGGTAGTTCTTCGTCGTGATGACTTTGAGCGCTATCTCGACACTCTCGGTAATACCTATGAGTATTTGACCTTGTATTGATGATGGTGACTCTATTCTTCTACATCTTCGTTAGCGTCTGTTTCTACATCACGTTTGATGGTAACGTTTCCTGTTGAAGAGAGAATAACGCGTACTGGAATATATTCATCGGTCTGTGGGTGACTGACACTACCGGCAAACTCCAAGTCGCTGCCGTTCACCTTGTCATATACCAGTCCGTCAAGAATACCAGTATGGCGGTAGTCGTTGTCAAGACAAGCATCGAAGTTGGCTTTGGTAAATGAGCGTGTAAAGAACACCTCTCCGTCAGCTCTTGTTACAGTAACTTCCACTTCGTTATCCACGAATTTCTGTCCTAATTCGTCTGTCACCATAGGCAGTGAGTCACATGGTTGGCGGTGTATCTCCACCTTATAGCTATTGCCTATCCACTGTATCTGGTGACTCTTATTGTAGTCAGCCTGTCGAATAGGGGCCTCTACTTTGGGGCGTTCCACTTTTTCGGTAATAATGTCGTCACTTTGTTTCTTATTGCCACAAGCGGTCATAAGCACAGCCATGCCCATCACGGCGAGTTGTAATGTCATTCGTTTCATATTTTCAATCTTTACGTTTCGATTTACAAAGGTACGATTAAGTGAAGAAAATGCCAAATATATTTGAGCATTTTTGAGCGTGAGTACCTAAGACCGTGCGTCAAAGGTAGTGCAAACCGAGCGAAATACAAAGAAAAAAGTCCTTTTTTCTTTTATTTTTGAACTGACGAACGAAGAAAGTGCAGAGTCAAGCTCGCTTGAACTATGTCTTTCAAGGAGGAAGAACCCCAAAAGGTTAGGTGCCGCCTATCTTAGATTCTCAAAATCAAAGGAACATTTTCGTTAAGCCAGATGAGCAGAGTTAAGTTCACTTAAGCTCTGCCATGGCGAGAAAAGGTGCCATGAAATGGAACGATTAAGTGAAGAAAATGCCAAATATATTTGAGTATTTTTGAACGTGAGTACCTAAAATCTGGTAGGATTACCATCAATACGTTTTTTACGGCTGTAAGACTTATTATAAGCAATTTGTAAAATAAATGGTTATATTTCTGTTATATTGTCATTTACATGGGCGGAAATTTGGAATGATGAAAAGTTTTCATTATCTTTACACCCAAGTTTGATAGACCAATGCAGAAAGTAAATAGACTAAAAGAAATCCTGAATGAGAGAAGTCTGATAAATTCGTGGCTTGCCCAGCAACTGGGCATAGATCCGACAACGGTCTCGAAATGGTGTACAAATTCTTCTCAGCCGGATGTTCTGACTTTTCTGAAAATAGCGAGTTTGCTTCATCTGGATGTAAACGCACTATATGACGAAAAGGTTGTCCGTGACATCTGCGGAGGCAGAAAACCGCATGAATTATGATTAGAAGAATAGTACATCATATTAACATTATCCTGCTGACGGCAATCTTGCTGACAACAGGCAGCTGTGACCGGCGTGGGGCGGTCTGGGAGAAACTGAACCTGGCGGATAGCCTTATGGATTCCAAGCCTGATTCCGCCCTCATGGTGTTGGAGGGCATACCGGCCTCAAAAGTCAAGGGTAAGGAGGTGTCTGCCAGATATGCGCTGCTCAAATCCATGGCATTGGACAAGAACTGCATTGACACGACGACATTCGATATCCTTCAGCCCGCCATAGACTATTACATCAAGCACGGCAGTCCTGATGAGCAGCTCCGTACATATTATTATCAAGGCAGGATTTATCAGAACCAGGGCGATGACGATTCGGCAATGCAATCTTTTATGAATGGCAGTGATTTGGGAGGAAGCATAACGGACACATTATTGCTGGCTCATACATTGGTGGCACAGGGTACTTTGTATTACAAACAATACAAGACCGGCGATTTTATCCATAATAATGAAGAAGCGGCAAAGTTATATGGTGCTATTGGCAAAAACATCCTCGAAATCAAGAGTTATACAAATGCCCTTGATGGCTACATCATGATGGATGACAAATCTGCAGCAGACAGTATTCTATCCATTTGTGTGTCTTTGGTACAGAAGAATCCTGCTGGAGAAGCATATCTGTTCCCTTCCTTACTGTCTTATACAATAAATTTGGGCTCGCCCCAAGAGATAAAAGAGTTCTTATCTGAATATCAGAATATAGAATTAACGACTGATGATGTCATGATTATTGCTCAGGGGTATTCAAAAATCGGAGAATACGACAAGGCAACAGCACTTCTTTCTGAAATAAATCTGTCAGAATCCACTTGGGATTCGCTCAAATATGCGTCGGTAAAGATTGATATTTTAGAGAAACAAGGTAAATATGAACAAGCCTTGAATCTGTATAAGGACTATTCAGCCATGCTTGAGCGTTATCAAAAAGAGCTACTGTCACAAGACCTGTTGTTTTCTGATAAAAAGCATCAGCTTGAAATGAAAAGCCTCATGGAGATTCGTGACAAAGACAGGATTATAGGGCTGACACTTTGTTGTATATTTGTGTTGGCGATACTTGTCGGCTGGCAATATTACCGTGGTTACTTAGGTAGGACAAAACGGGTCTTGGCTGAGAAAGAAAATGAGAATCTGAAACTTGAGCAAGACAACCTGCGAAAAGAAAAGGAAAAGGCAGAGCTTGAACGGGACAAGAAAACCCTTGAAGCAGACAATCTCAGATTAGAAATATCCCAGTTGGAAGGCGAACGTGACCACCTTAAGGATTTGCAGAAAGAACAGTACGAACTGGCTAAACCAATACAGAAGGTCATAAAGAACAGGCTTGATATGCTGAACGGTCTGTTGGCAAAAGAAATAACCCGAAATGACAGCTATGCAGAACCATACATTAAATGGATAGAAACTATCCATAGTGACAAAAAGAAGTTCATGGACTCCACCCGTCTTGCTTTCGCAGCGTCACACCCCAAGTTTATGGAGTATCTTGAGCAGCGTGACCTGTCGGCTGATGAGATAAAGTATCTGTGCCTGTATGCAATCGGGCTACGAGGCAAAGAAGTCGGAGAATATATCCAGATGAAACGCCATTACATCATAAGCCATGAAATCCGGAAGAAACTCGGCATTGACGAGCATGAGACCAATATCGGACATTATATCCGCAGGCTTATGAAAGATTTTGAGAAGTTAGTTTAGATTCTGCTCTGATAAAAAATAGTTGCGCCGTCCTTATTGTGAGGATGGCGTTTTTTGTAGGTCAGCGATGGCATTGTGGGGTCATTGATACATACCCATCATTGTCTCTGTCTGATGAACAAGCAAGACGAGAAAACGAAGGATGCAATCCACCTGTTTTGAGTTGCTATGTAAAACTTTTGAGGGCTATGTAAAATTTTTGATTTTTACAAATTTTTAAGTGTTTGAATATCAGCGAAATAAAAAGTTTTACGTAAAACTTTTACCCTTGGTTGAAAACTTTATTTGTAGTAATTTTACACCGATTTAAGAATAAAAAAATATTAAAAATGAAGAAGTTAATTATTATGGCGGCACTGCTATTGGGAATGGCACACACCGCTTTTTCAGAACAACGGGGTGTTCTCATGGAAATACATTATAGAAGTGTTCCTGGGAAGAATTTATCAGTAAATCGTGCGCCTATGCGTCTGCCAATAGAGGTAGTTTATGATTCAGACACGCACAAGATAGAAGTGACAGGAGGAGAGTCAATGGACGCCGAAGTGTTTCTTTATAATTCTAACGGCGCTTTGGAAAACTCCTCTTCGTCATTGAACAGTGAATTTACGGTTTTGGCTCCCGGTACCTACATCATCCGAATACAAGCTGATGCATGGTATGCTGAAGGAGAAATCGAAGTAGAATAATTTTAAACAAGAAAGATTAAAGTCGACAATAATCCCACAGACCAAACTGTTCAAAGGCGCGGAACCCGAAAGGTGAAAAGAGTAGGGAAAATTTAAATCGTACAAATCATGATTAACTTTGATTTTTTAGAAGGAATGACCCTCTCTGATGAAGAAATGGTTGTCGTACATGGTGGAATATCAGTTGCAGTTACAGGTGGAAGTCATTGTGGTTCCGGTTGTGATGGTGGTGGTGGTAATCATTGTGGTAAAGATTGCCGTCCTGCGATTCGTATAGAAAGCCCTGACGGAAAAAACTATTAGGAATAGATTAATCCCAAAAACAAGCATTTTGATTCACCAATGGCGTTTTGCCATCGGTGAATCATTATAACACCAAGCAAAAATGAAAAAAAGCAAATATAATATAATAATACGAAGAGACAATGCTTCGTTAATTTTTAATTCATTTACGAATTCATACGTTGCATTATCTAATTTAGTTTGCGATGCCTTTGAAGATTTGCCTATTGAAGAATTTAAAAGTAAATATGAAAAGTCGTACTATAAATTATGTGAGAATGGTATAATCATTCCAAAATCTAAAGATGAGTTATCTATCATTCGCTATAGAAATAAGATAGCAATATTTGGTTCGCGAGAATTAAGAATCGTCGTATACCCAACTCAAGATTGTAATTTAAAATGTTGGTATTGTTATGAAAACCATATACCTCAGACTTATATGGACCAAGAAACCATTAATAGAATTATCAAGTTCGTGGAAAGATCAATTAAAGAGAACTCTTTTGATGATTTCTACATAACCCTTTTTGGAGGAGAACCATTTACTCATTTTAACGAAATAGCATACCCTCTTCTGATACGTCTAAAAGATGTCATAGAGAAAGCCGGTAAGTTCTTTTCAGTATTTTTTGTAACGAACGCATCTCTTATAGATGAGAATATTATTGCAAAATTGAAAACACTCAAGCCTCACTTACAAATAACCCTTGATGGTAATAAAGAGCATCACGATAAAATTAGAATTAGCAAGGATGGTGATAGACCAACATACGATCACATATTGTGGGTTATACATAGATTATCACAAGAAATTGAAGGGGATAATTTCTATATCACCCTAAGAATTAATTATGATAATCGCACATTAAATGGAGTTCCTGAAATTTTACGAAGAATTAAAGATATCGATCGAAAAAAAATATTCATTCATTTCGAAAGAGTATGGCAAACAGAGAATGAGTCAACAGAAAAATCTAAAACTCTTTTGAGAACGATAATAAAAGATTTTATAATAGAGGGGTTCTGTGTCAACCAAGGAACATTTAGGGGATATCCATATTCTTGTCCTTCTGATATGAATAATTCTATTGTGATTAACTATGACGGTTCTATTCATAAATGTAACGGTCGTACACTTTCCCCACTTACAAAATATGGAGTCCTTAATAATGATGGTTCGTTGGATATTGATGAAAACTTATTAGCAAAAAGACTTGCTGTTGCAACCTTTGAAAATAAAGAATGTTTACGTTGTAAAATGTTGCCAGTATGCATGGGGCCTTGTAGTCAGAAAATGTTAGAGCATAATGGACGTTGGGCTAAAAACATCTGTTCATTAAGAAGTCTTGACACTTCATTAAGTGATTATTTGACAACCGACTTTTGGGTTAAATCTTTGATAGAAAAGTATAATGGTTAGGCGTGTTTGTTTATTCCTTGTTGTGATCTTTTTTGCGTGTACATCTTACGCCCAAATAGGGTTGCATGGAAATGTCGCTGATAAAAAAAATATGGCAGTTGACATGGCAAATGCCATATTAAAAGACAGCCAAGGTGGTTACGTCACTGGCAGTGTCTGTGACTCATTGGGACGTTTCGATATGAATGGCTTGGAGTCTGGAATATATACTTTACAGATTTCACGCATCGGTTATAAGGACTATATCAACCAGTTGGATGTCCGCAATGACACAACCATCAACATACTACTTGACAGTTCTACCTATGCCTTAGACGAAGTGACAGTGACAGCCAAGGTTCCAATCATCAAACGCGAGATCGACCGTATCGTGCTTAATGCGGAAAAACTTAACATCGTGGCCACAGACTTTATGGATGTATTGAAGCATACTCCTGGTGTGTTGGTACAGGATGGTGGCATAAGCATGCTCAACAAAGGAAAGATTATCTTCTTAATGAATGGCAGGGAGATGAATATGGACATGAAAGGACTGGTGGCTTACCTGAGTTCGCTCTCTGCCGACTATTTAAAGCAGATTGAAGTCATGACAACCCCTCCTGCCCAATATTCAGCTGAAGGTAGTGCCGGCGTGATCAATCTTGTGACGAAGGATCTAAAGAATAATTATCTGGGCGGTACTGCTTCGAACCGATTTGCTATTGGCAAATCTGCGTATGACGACGCCAGCTTTAGCCTACAGTATAAACGTGACAGGATCGAGTCGTACGTAAACACAGGAATAGGCTTGGGCAGAATGTGGGCAGACAGCAAGAATTTTATAGATTATGGCTCTGAAACCTGGAGCACGACCAATAAGAAAGAGAAATCCAACAAATACGTAGTAGCTACTGCTGGTATAGACTATCAGTGGACGAAACATTCATCTTTGGGTGCCATATTCTCCTATAGCAATATGCAGCCTGATGCGGACAATACAGCGAAGACAACCGTCATAGATACAAAAGCAAAATGTCCAATTAAAAACTACCAAACGATAACCAGTTCAAGCGTCAACTACAACCGCTATAACGCCAATCTTCATTATACACTCACCAACATTATAAAAAATAAAGGGGTGCTGAAAGTAAATGCTGACTATCTGAATTATTCCATCAACGATATTGTGGAGTTAAATACTCTGTACGATGAAGATTTGGCTTATAAGCATCGCCCTGCGAATACGATAGAGATTTATCAAGTCAAGGCAGATATGGAGTTTCCAGTGCATCATGGAACGCTTTCGTGGGGTTCTGCGTATTCACAATCTATTACCGACAACCGAACAGACTATGACAGGATAAACGCAGAAGTAGATTTGAATGATCACTTTATTTACCGTGAAAACATTCTCGCAGCCTACGCCGACTTGAGGTACAAGCTGTCAGAACAATGGGACTTCAAACTGGGACTGCGTGGGGAATATGGCAAGCTGGATGGGAATTCCATCAAGTTGAGCCAACGTTCCGTAAAACATCAGTTTGACATATTTCCCACAGTCTATGCAAATTACAACCTTGCGGATAACCAGACGCTGTCTGTAAGTATGTCCAGCAGAATCAACCGACCGAGTTACGTTGACATCAATCCCTTTACGACCTACGTTGATGCTTATACTTTGACCAAAGGCAATCCTAATCTGTTACCCGAAAAATCCCATACGCTTGAACTCAGCTATACGCATGACGATTTTTTCTTGTCAGCAAGCGCTATATGGAAGAATCGTGTCATATCCTCATACATAACGGATGCCCAAAGACTGACAACCATAACCACCGACAACGTCATGAAGAAGCGGATGTACAGTCTGGATGCGTCATACTATTTCAATAAGATGGACTGGCTTGAGTGCGATATAAGCAGTAGCGTATATACGATTCTTTCTCGACCAATGCCTGGATACGATTTGAGCAAGACGCGTAATACCTCAATATTCTTCTTTGTGAACAACAATATCTATTTTAACAAGAAGAAAACTCTGATGGCCAATCTGTGGGGGCAGTATCAGTCAAAGGAGAAAGACGTCGTAGGTGAGAGCGCATCCAGATACAGAGTTGACGTGGGATTGAAAAGTTTGCTTTTTGACAAACGCCTATCTGTCGCAGTAGAATACCAGAATTTGTTGGCGTCACACACTAAATCTGCAATTTATTACCAAGACACTATACATTTGTTCGACAACATTCCTTACCGCGTATTGAAGCTATCCATCTCTTTTCGCTTCGGAAAGGAGCTAAAAAGCACTCAGAATAGATTTAACATTAATACAGATAGATTTTAATTTAGAATATGAGCAGTTTTCACTTATGCAGGCAGAAAGATTCTATGCAATGTGGTATAGCCTGTTTATCTATGATATGCCACCATTACAAAAAGAACTATTCCATAGAGACTCTTTCTAAATACTGTATTGCAACAAACCAAGGTGTTTCATTGTTGGGAATGAGTAAGGCTGCCAATAAAGTTGGACTGCAAACGGTTTGTGCCAAATTATCAGTAAATCAACTATCAGAAGTAAAACTGCCCTGTATAATCCATTGGAATCAAAATCATTTTGTAGTTCTTTACAAAGTAAAAAATGGAAAGAAATATTCTATTGCAGACCCAGGGAAAGGATTGCTTTCTTATTCTCTTGAGGAGTTTTGTAATCATTGGGCAAACTCTACTACAGATAGTGATGAAAAAGGTATAGCTATGCTTTTGGAACCCACAGATGAGTTTAGAAGTCAAAATGATGATAATACATCTAAAAATCGTAGTTTCAGATTTCTATACGGCTACGTTAAACTATACCGGAAATATTTTATCCAAATTATTTGGGGGTTGTTGCTTGGCTGTTTGCTTCAGCTCATCATGCCTTTTCTGACTCAGTCCATCGTCGATATTGGAATAAAGTATAATGACATAGGATTTATATGGCTTGTCCTATTGGGAGAACTGATGATTGTTACCGGACGAACAGCAACGGATTTTATACGTCGGTGGCTGTTGCTTCATATCTCCATGCGGATAAATATTTCGTTGGTAAGTGATTTCTTTATCAAGTTATTGAAGTTGCCAATGTCGTTCTTCGACACGAAACTGATGGGCGATTTATTACAGCGAATCGGAGACCATTCGCGAGTACAGAATTTCCTCACCGGGCAGGTTTTGAATGTGGTTTTCACATTTCTAAGTTTTATCATATTCGGTGTTGTCCTGTTTATTTATAACAAAATAATTTTCTGCGTATTTGTTGCTGGAAGTATTATATACGGATTATGGATATCCTCATTCCTACAGCGTCGCAAGGTGCTTGATTATGAAATATTCGAGCAGCAGGCGATTAACCAAAACAAGACATACCAGTTTATCACGTCGATGCAAGAGATCAAGCTGCAGGACTGTGAGCGGCGCAGACGGTGGGAATGGGAGGACACACAAGCCGACCTGTTTAGAGTACAGATGAAGTCGCTTAGACTGCAACAGACACAAGAGGCAGGTTCTATTTTCATCAACGAGGTAAAGAACATACTGATAACTGTTGTTGCGGCAACTGCTGTAATAAACGGTCAGATTACTCTTGGTGCAATGCTTGCCATTCAGTATATAGTGGGGCAACTCAACTCGCCGGTAGAGCAGTTTATGTCATTCTTATATTCTTTGCAGGATGTGAAGATTTCCCTTGAACGAATCAACGAGATTCATGAAGGTAAGAACGAAGAATCCACGGAGAATCAGGCAAAAGCATTTGATACAGAAAAGTCAATCAGTATTGAGCACATAGATTTTAAATATGACCCCCATGCCTTGAAGAAAACACTTGATGGTGTATCATTCAACATACCGGAGGGGAAAGTGACTGCCATAGTAGGAGCATCAGGAAGTGGAAAAACGACTCTAATCAAACTCATGCTCGGTTATTATCGGGTTATGGCTGGTTCAATCTCAATAGCCGGGCGTAATATCAACGAATACAACCTCAAATGGTGGCGTCGCCATTGTGGAGTGGTCATGCAGGATGGAGTGATATTCTCCGAATCCATAGCCCGCAACATCGCTGTCGATGACGGGGAGATAGATGTGGAACGGCTTGAACAGGCTGCAAAAATAGCAAATATCCATGACTATGTAATGGGGCTTCCGCTAAAGTACAACACTATTATCGGGCGTGACGGAGTCGGGTTGAGCCAAGGACAAAAGCAGCGCATCCTCATAGCTCGTGCAGTCTATAAGAATCCAGATTTCATATTTCTGGATGAAGCCACAAATGCCCTTGATGCCAAAAACGAGAGGGCAATAGTAGAAAATCTGGATGAGTTCTACAAAGGTCGAACGGTAGTTGTGGTGGCGCATCGGTTATCAACGGTCAAAAACGCGGATCAAATCATAGTTGTAGATAGTGGAAAGATTGTCGAAACCGGCAACCACACTTCTCTTATTGAAAAGAGGGGCGCATACTACAATCTGGTCAAGAATCAACTTGAACTTGGAAATTGAAAAACTTAATATAATTAGTATCAACAATTTAAGAATAACAAAATGGAAAAGAAAACAAACAATGACATTGAACTGCGATCAGAGAAGGTACGTAGTCTTTTAGGCGAAATACCACCATCGCTTGTAAGATGGGGAACGATGATAATCGTTGCCATATTCTTGATATTGTTGTTAGTTGTCTGCTTTATGCCTTATCCTTATTCGCAAGGAGAAAGCATCTTACAGCATTTATTTTTGATGTGAGTTCAGCATGAAAAATTATAGTATAAAATGGACCGATCTACACCTTAGACCAAGGGTTGAGTCGTTTACAGATGACAATGTGGAGTCAAATTGCTCCATGACCCGAAAATATTCCTCCAAAAGGAGTGAGTTTCTCAGATTTAATTAGTATTTTTGCCATGTCTATCGTCGGATTCTCTTGCTTGTTTTTGCAACACTAAGACAAGTGAATTCTTCGACATGGCAAAATCCTGGGCGCTCGGCTCTGCCGCTTGCCAAAATAAGATTTTTTTTTGTTGCTCAGGTACTTAAAAGGTCTAATTTACAATAGTGTTGCAGAATTAAGGTAAAAGAGACAAGAAATGTAAGCAACAAGAAATATAATTGTACTCTTTCGGGTGCAATATAAGATATTTTTATTATATTTGCAGACTATAATAATCAATAACTGATGTGTAACCAACATGAAGATTATGAATGTTAAACAATTATTCCTGTTATCAACTTTATGCTTGACAATGGGTACCACACAGGCTCCTGCGCAAGGATTTCTGAATAAGTTGAAGAATAAAGGCGCAAAACTTGTAAAACAGGCTATGCCAGACGCAGTGAAAGACGTAGTAAACACGGTGGAGAAAACTGAAGGTGAAGCTTCGAAAACCCGAAACCGTGTGGAAAGCAAGGTGCGCAACAGAACAAGAATGCAAGGCAACAGCACGATGGCTGGCGGCGGCGTGACGCTGAGCCCTAAAAAGAAGGAAATAACCATAAAACTCTGCCGTGGTCTTGGCCCATCAACATGGTACGGACGCAAAAACGCGCGTTCACCGCAGCCTCCTGTCTGCTCCAAGCAAGACAGCTGGTACAGGTCGCTCCCCTTCATTCACGACATGGACAACGCCAGCCTCGTGGCTGAATCACAGATGATAGAAAAATGGATAAGAAGTCATTCATCAGAAACATGCTCACCAGTGGTTGTACGTCGCGAGGAAAACACAAGGGAGATGGGGGAACGCACAAGGGCGCTTGACAACGCCGTGAGATACCTCAACGGAAGCGTCGAAGAGATGCCCGAAGTGTTGGAGAGCGGGGCGTTCAAACGCGCCATGCAGTCAGACTGTTCGCCCCTTTACCCCTCGCTGGAGTCTGAGACGGTGACATATCTCAAAAGCATCAATCGCACCACAAAAGAGGTAACGGTGACTGTGTATGAAGGCAATTCGGCTTACGACAATAAGATGAACATCGACGAGATGTGGTTTGAAGTGAACCCCAGCGAAAGAACCGCCAAACTGCTGGAGATGGATAACGACGAGTCGGCAGGCAAAGACTACACGGTGCCCTCATCCATACGCTTTGCCGGCCACCTGTTCAGGGTGACCGAGATTGGAGCATCAGCCTTCAGCGAGAAGAAGGTGAAGAGCGTGACGCTGCCGATGGGCCTGAAATCAATCGGTGACAATGCTTTTATGAGTTCCACTATTTCAGAGATCAGCATTCCTGCAACAGTGACGAATATTGGTAAGGGAGCCTTCAGCAACATTCCTACACTCAAAACCATCAGCGTGCCCAACAGCGTGAAAACCATCGGACATAGCTGCTTTGTGGCGTGTACAGGACTGACAGAGGTCAAGTTGCCCGCACGTCTTGAGAAGCTGTGGAACAACATGTTCAGTGGCTGCCGGTCGTTAACAAAGGTTACGCTGCCACAAAACATCGACAAGATAGACACCGGAACCTTTGAAGACTGCAAGGCGCTTGCACACATCGACCTCCCGCAGTCGGTAACGACCATAGGGCAGAACGCCTTCAAGAACACAGCCCTGACAGAGGTGCCTGTGACGACGAGTCTGAAACTTATCGACTCTAACGCCTTCGAGGGCTGCAACGGTCTCACATCTGTATCGCTGCCAGCAAGTGTGCAGATAGAGACTGAAGCTTTCAAAAACTGCAAGAACCTGAGAAAGGCAACCATCAGTGCAGAGCATAGAGGCATACCCGACGACATCTACATGATCTTCATGGGTTGCCCGTTTGCCCAAAAACCATTGACATCGGTGCCTTCTTGTGTAACGTTTAGTGAATAAAAAATAATGGCTCATGCTGAGCCTATCAAAACAAACGGCTGAGCTTATAATGTAAGCCCAGCCGTTTTCCTTGCTATGCCAGGTTTCCGACAGATGTATATTACATTTACTCTCCAAACAATATGGATGGCCAAATGCAGAACTGTAAAGTCCAAATGTGTGGTTTTTTATGGAATTTAACCTTTATAGCATTAAAAAATCTAAATTATTAGTTAAATAAAGCTAAAATTTAGATCAAAGACTTGACAACGGGGGGTGTGATGTTGTATCTTTGCACGCGAACCAAGGCTGATTTTCAAAACAAGGATGAGGCCTTTGCAATAAACCACAAGTCTTATCAATTAAAAATTCTCAATTATGTTTACAAATGCAATTCGAAACACCTCAAACTGGTTACAACAGAAGGACCATGGTTCTTCGGTTGACACCCGACCAGTTCTCGATAGCTTCTCGTTCGGTTCTCGTTGGGTTCTCGTTAGGTCCTCGTTCGTCTCTCGTTCGTCTCTCGTTGCTTATTCGTTAGTCTATCGAAGACCGATCGAGAACCGAACGAGGATTGAACGAATTTCGAACGAAAGAAGGACGAAAGAAGATCGAGAAAATGACGGAAAACCATCGAAGACTTGACGGGAAACTGTCCAGTTTGATGGGATGGCAGTTTTCTGTTTCCCAACGTTAAGCCAAATGAGCTGAACTGTATTACTTTTGTCCTTACAGGACGTAGGCTAAATAATCCACATACCCACAGGGTGTTACCCTGGGCTATGAAGATATTGCCCCATTCGGGGCGTTAGTAACCAAACAAACAAAAGTAGGTGTTAGTAACCAAACAAACAAAAGCAGGTGTTAGTAACCAAACAAACAATTGTGGGTGGTGTAACCAAACAAGCAATGGTGGGCCGGTAACACAACAAGTAAAGGCGGGCTGAAAGCCCAATGGCTTCCATAGCCCAGGGCATCGCCCTGCGGACATAGGACAATATCCCCAACCACGTCCTGTAAGGACAAAAGTAAAAGCCTGGTTCAATCCCAAATATAATCTTTAATAAAAATCTTTGACCAAAATGCGCTCGAATACCTCGCTTTCGGGGAGTATTTTTATGGGGATCGCATCGAGATGCTCGAATTTTTGGAGTAGCGAAGACAGAGTGAGAGCTCGCTTTCACTATGCTGAGTCACGACAAAAATAACCTATGGTGTAAATCTTAATGAAAATCTTTAGAATAATCTTTAACAAAAATCTTTCCGTGATTTCTGTGATTTCCGTGTGATATTTTCGGAGGGCACATGGAGGGGACGTAAAAATCCGTCTAAATCCGTCTAAATTCCGATGATTGATTTCTGTGTGAGACCTTATCCGGAGCGCCAACACAAAAAAAATAGAGGGACTGTTTGGTTATCCCCCTACTTTCAAGTTGTTCCATAGTGTGATTAGTGCCTTCATGTCCGGCAAAACAAGGTCGGCACCCTCGTTGGCAAGTGTTGCGTCGGGTAGTGGACCGGTATTTACAGCAATGGTGAAACACTGTGCTGCAACGGCAGCACGCACGCCGAGTGGTGCATTCTCCACCACAATGGCTTCCCAAGGTTGAATGCCCGCTTTCTTCATTCCTATGAGATAAGGCTGCGGATCAGGTTTCCCTCGTGTGACATCAAAACTTGTCACTACCAGATCACTACATACTAAACCATGCAGATCGCTGTCGAGTTTGGCGAGTAAGGTGCGTTGACCACTACCTGTCACCACACATATCTTCAGTCCGTCTGCCTTGATTTGCTCCATCAATTCGCGGATATTGGGAATCATGCCAGCCTTGGGCAGTTCGGCAAAGATGCCAGACTTGACATTATACATCCGTTGCGCTTCCTCATCAGAGAGTTCACGTTGCCATTGTTGGCGCGCTTTGAGTTTGATGGTTTCCACACCGCGCATGCCCTCATAGAGGTAAGCCTCTTCTGGTGTCATGTTGATATCAAACGATGCCATAGCCTTATGCCAAGAGTAGGCATGGTTAGGCATGGAGTTGTAGATGACACCATCCATATCGAAAAGCACGGCTTTCGGACAGAATTGTCTGAAGCCGTGCTTTTGTTTATACGATTCTATTTCGTGCATAGATTCTTATTACTGTTCCTGTGCAAGACGCTCCTTGATAGCTTTTGAGTCTGCTTCATAACCGGGTTTTTCGAGCAGGGCAAACATGTTTTTCTTGTATGCCTCAACACCTGGTTGGTTGAAGGGATTCACACCAAGAACGTTGCCGCTGATACCGCAAGCAATCTCAAAGAAGTAGATGAGCTGTCCGATGTAGTATTCGTTGAGCTTAGGTACAGAGATGCGGATATTGGGCACACCACCGTCAACGTGTGCGAGACGTGTGCCGAGCTCAGCCATCTTGTTAACCTCGTCAACACGTTTTCCGGCGAGGAAGTTCAGACCATCGAGGTTTTCTTCGTCGCTGGGGAACAGCATGGTGCGGTTAGGTTCTTCTATGCTGATAACGGTTTCGAAGATGGTACGCTCACCATCCTGAATCCACTGACCCATAGAGTGCAGGTCGGTAGTGAAGTCGCAGCTGGCGGGGAAGATACCCTTTTTATCCTTACCCTCAGACTCTCCGTAGAGCTGTTTCCACCATTCAGAGAAGAAGTGGAGCTTGGGCTGGTAGTTGACCATAATCTCAATCTTCTTACCGGCACCATACAGACCGTTGCGCACGGCAGCATACTGAGCAGCGAGGTTCTCTTCGAAAGGAACATTCTTACCGCAGGCTTTCTCCATATCGGCAGCACCCTTCACGAGTTGCTTGATATCGAAACCAGCGCAAGCGATAGGCAGCAGACCTACTGGAGTGAGTACAGAGAAGCGACCACCTACGTTGTCGGGGATGATAAAGCTCTTGTAACCCTCTTTGTCAGCGCAAGTGCGAGCAGCGCCACGCTTAGCATCTGTCACAGCTACGATAATGTGTTTTGCCTCGTCTTTACCCATCTGAGCCTCACACTGCTTCTTCAGCAGACGGAAGGTGAGGGCAGTCTCGGTGGTAGTACCAGACTTAGAAATGTTGATGACGCCAAATTTCTTTCCTTTCAGATAGTCGGTCATCTCTGCCAGATAGTCTTCACCGATATTGTTTCCTGCAAAGAGGATGGTTGGATTTTTCTTGTCTTGGATGAGCCAGCTGAACGAGTTGCCCAGAGCTTCAATCACTGCACGTGCACCCAGATAGCTTCCGCCGATACCGGCCACCACTACCACTTCACACTTTTCGCGAAGCGTATTGGCTGTTGCCTGCAATTCGTCGAGGAAAGACTCGGTGATGCTGCTGGGCAAATGGAGCCAACCCAAGAAGTCGTTACCCGGACAGGTGCCGTTCTCCAGCGCTTCCTGCGCTGCCTTTACCTTCGGTTCGAAGGCTTTCACTGCGCCAGCCTCAAGAAACGAGGCTGCTTTTGTGATGTCAAGTTTGATATTGCTCATAATTGTTGCAAATATAATTTGGTTATATCTTATCTTTACTTTTTTACTAATAGGGCCTGCCTCCTATCATCTGAAAGAGTCGGTCAGCAGTTTAATCTCAATCTGTGGTGAGATGCGCTCGTAGAGTATGTTATAGACCGCATCGAGGATGGGCATGTTGACATGGCAGTGGCGGTTTATCTCCTTCATACATTTGGTACCGAAGTAACCTTCTGCTATCATCTCCATTTCAATCTGTGCCGACTTGACGGAGTAACCCTTTCCTATCATCGTACCGAAGGTGCGGTTGCGTGAAAAATTGGAATAGCCCGTAACGAGCAAATCGCCGAGATATACCGAATCTACCACATTGCGCTCAATGGGATGTACCACCTGCAGGAATCGCTGCATCTCCTGTACTGCATTCGACATGAGTACAGCTTGGAAATTATCTCCAAACTTCAGACCGTTGCAAATACCGGCAGCGATGGCATATACGTTCTTCAGTACCGAAGAGTATTCAATGCCGATGACATCGGTAGAGGTCTTGGTCTTGATGACCTGGCTTGCCATGACGTCGGCAAAGGCGTGTGCCTTTTCGCGGTCAGCGCATCCGATGGTGAGATACGACAGGCGGTCGAGTGCCACTTCTTCGGCATGCGACGGACCACCGATACATGCCAGATTGTCGTAAGGCACATCATATACCTGATGGAAATATTCCGAGCATACGAGGTTTTCGTCGGGCACAATACCCTTGATGGCTGTGATGACAAATTTATCGCGGATGCGTGTCTTGAGTTTTTTGAGGTGACTCTTCAGATAGGGCGACGGTGTGACAAAGACAAGGGTGTCATACTGTTGCACAATCTTGTTGATATCCGATGAAAAGTATATTTCGTCGGTATTGAAGCGCACACTCATCAAGTAGGCAGGATTGTGTCCCAACCGTATGAAATCCTCGATACGGTCGTCACGGCGCATATACCATCCGATGTGGTGGGTGTGTCCTACCACAATCTTGGCAATGGCTGTTGCCCAACTACCACCGCCGATGATTGCTATTTTACCGCAGTCGAACATTTCTTTTTAGTGTTTACTGTTTGTAGTTCTTATGCTCAATGCTCAATGTCCAATGCCCCGTTGTGGCTGTTGGCTTTCACCAGTATGCTTACAACAGAACATTGGACACGAAGTATTATGCGTTACTTTTGTCAATCCACTGCTGGATGACATCAACAGCAGGTTTGGTCATTTCAAGCTTGTATTTCTTGACAATGTCACCAATCTTCTGTTGCAATCCTTGGGCTTTCTCTTCCTTGATGTTTTGCACAAGGTTGAAACCTGCCTTACGCAGCACGGGTACCCACTCTTCGCCGACACCCACTTCTGCCCATTCGGCAACGCTGCTCTGTGGAATCTTCTTCTCTGGCTTCATCTGTGGGAAGAACAATACCTCCTGGATATAGGTCTTGCCTGTCATCAGCATCACCAGACGGTCGATACCGATGCCAATACCACTTGTAGGAGGCATACCGTATTGCAAAGCGCGCAAGAAGTCTTGGTCGATGATCATTGCTTCGTCATCACCCTTATCAGCCAGACGCATCTGATCTACGAAGCGCTCTTCCTGGTCGATGGGGTCGTTAAGCTCAGAATAGGCGTTAGCCAACTCCTTACCGTTTACCATCAGTTCGAAACGCTCGGTCAGTCCTGGTTTTGAACGGTGCATCTTGGTCAGTGGCGACATCTCAACAGGATAGTCGGTGATAAAGGTAGGCTGGAGGAAAGTGCCTTCGCAGAACTCACCGAAGAGTTCATCAATCAACTTACCCTTACCCATGGTCTCGTCAACATCCATACCTTTCTCTTTGCAGAAGGCGCGGATTTCCTCTTCGCTCTTGCCGTTGCAGTCGAAACCGGTCTTTTCCTTGATAGCGTCAAGGATAGGCAGACGGCGGTAGGGCGCCTTAAACGAAATGATTTGGCCATCGATTTCGCGTTCGGGCTTGCCGTTGACAGCGATACAGATGGTTTCAAGCAGTTTCTCGGTGAATGTCATCATCCAGTTGTAGTCCTTATACTGCACATAAAGTTCCATGCAGGTGAACTCTGGATTGTGGTTGCGGTCCATACCTTCATTGCGGAAGTTCTTGCCAATTTCATATACTCCTTCAAAGCCGCCAACGATGAGGCGCTTGAGGTAAAGCTCGGTGGCAATACGCATATACATGTCTTGATCGAGCGCATTGAAGTGGGTGATGAACGGACGGGCTGATGCACCACCGGCAATAGACTGCAGTGTAGGAGTCTCTACCTCAGTATATCCTGCTTCATCGAGTACACGGCGCAAGGTGCGGATAACGGTGGCACGCTGCAGGAATGTATCCTTCACACCATCGTTCACAATCAGGTCAACATAGCGCTGACGGTAACGCAGTTCGGGATCTTCAAACTTGTCGTAAGCCACACCATCCTTGTATTTCACGATAGGCAGTGGTTTCAAACTCTTCGACAGCAGGGTCAGTTCCTGTGCATGTACCGAAATCTCACCTGTCTGTGTGCGGAATACGTAACCCTTGATACCGATGAAGTCACCAATGTCAAGCAGTCGCTTAAATACCTTATTATATAAGTCTTTGTTCTCGTCGGGGCAGAGGTCGTCGCGCGAGATATATACCTGTATGCGGCCTTTACTGTCCTGCAATTCTGCAAAACTGGCTTTACCCATGACGCGGCGGCTCATCATACGACCTGCGATGCACACCTGACGGGGCTCAGCATCGTCGCTGAAATTGTCGCGGATATCGGTAGAATAGGCATTGGTGGGATATTCTGCTGCGGGATAGGGGTTGATACCCATCTGGCGCAGTTCCTGCAGACTTTCGCGTCTGCCAATCTCTTGTTCACTAAGTTCTAAAACGTTCATATCTGACTTTTCTTCTGTTATATGCGTGCAAAGGTAGTAATTTTATCTGATTATCTCACTTTTTTTATCCCTTTTTTATAATTATCAAGGTGTGTTGATGCCACAGAAAGGGGTGAATGACGAAAAATGATAAAAAAACTGCTATACTATTTGGCTGTTATCAGAAAATATATTATTTTTGCCATGTATTACTATTACAAACAAGCAAATGTTGCACGAAAGAATCAAAACACGGGTAGTTGGTGTCGATATCAATGTAGATCAGACGACCTACGCAGTGATAGACATTCGTGGCCATATCATAGCCAGAGATAGTTTCTCTTCGGAAGATTACCCGAAAATCAATGACTACATCTTAAAATTGTCAGAGAGCATCCTTGAGATTGTTGAAGCCAATGGTGGATACGAGAGCGTACGGTCCATTGGTATTAGTGCACCCAGTGCCAATCAATTGACTGGATGTATTGAAAATGCGCCTAACCTGCCTTGGAAAGGCGTGGTACCTTTGGCTGCTATGTTGCGCGATAGCTTGGGTATAGCGGTTGTCCTTGGCAACGATGCCTATTCATTCGCTTTAGGTGAGCATGCCTTTGGTCCTGCCCACGGCATGAAGAACTTTATCCTCGTCACCATCGGCAGTGGTACGGGAAGCCGTTTCTTCAGCAATGGAGAGCCCTATAATGGCAATCATGGATTCTCCGGTGAGGTCGGACATATTTGTGTCGAGCCTGGTGGACGTCTTTGTGGTTGCGGTAAACGTGGATGCTTGGAAACCTATACAGCGCAGAAAGGTTTCATACAAACAGCGCGGGAAGTTCTTGCAGAGAGCGAATTGCCCTCTACGCTACGCAGTGTAGATAAACTGACCGTTCGCGCCATTGCTGAAGAGGCTGTGGCTGGCGATGAACTGGCAAAAGAAGTATTGCATCGTACAGCCGAGTATCTGGGATTGGCATTAGCCAACTATGCTTCAATTATCAATCCTGAAGCCATCATCCTGACCGGCGATGTGACAAAGGGCGACCAGATGTTGCTTGAAATGGTCAATGAGGTGTTTGAAAAACATGTGTTCCATAATATGAAGGGCAAAGTGAAACTCGTGCTCTCTCAGATTGACGAACAGGAGCTCAACCTTCTTGGTGCCAGCGTAATGGCATGGGATGTGAAAGAGTACTCACTATTCTTGTAGTAAGTACCTCCCTCATGCTTCCCATTTTATGAATGACAGAAAACAATAAAAAAAAAGCAGAAACATTGCATTATGGGTGTTACAATAAAAAATAAAGTAGTGGGTGTTGTCGTCGGATACGATATGGCTACCTTTGCCATTGTCGGTGTGCGTGGCGACATTATTGCTCGCGACTCTTTCTATATATCGACCTACCACGATATCAACGATTTCGCTGGAATGCTCTGCGAGAAAATTACATCGCTCGTCGCAGCCAATGGTGGCATGGAGAGCATCCGTTCGGTAGGAATCAGCGTGCCCAGTGGCAACTATGTGACGGGATGTGTGGAAAATTCTCCGAATATGCCTTGGAAAGGACGCATCCCCTTGGCATCTATGTTGCGCGACCGTTTGGGCTTGGCAGTAGGTTTGGGTAATGATGCCCATGCCACTGCAGTAGGCGAGGCAGCTTATGGTGTAGCTCATGGTATGCGCAACTTCATCGTTGTCTTGTTGGGCAATGGTGGACTGGGCAGTTGTTTCTTCTGTAATGGTCGTGCCCATTTAGGTGTAGAAGGCTATGCCGGCGAATTTGGCCATACCTGTTATAAAGTGGGTGGTCGCAAGTGTAGTTGTGGTCAAGAGGGATGTCTGGAGGCTTATGTCTCGGCACGTGGCATGATACAGACTGCTCGTGAGATCCTTGATCAGCATCCAGAAATGGACAGTATGTTGCGCCGTATGCCTGAAATGACTATGAAGATCTTGAAGCAAGCCTGCGAAATGGAAGACAAGGTGGCATTGGAAACCGTGCGCTATACGAGTCGCATCTTAGGTATGAAACTTGCCAACTATGCTTCCATAGTCGATCCTGAAGCTGTTATCCTCACTGGCGAACTTGCCATGTTCGGTAAGTGGATGATGCCCGACCTTCGTGCTTGTTTTGAAGAGAATGTGTTCCACAATAGCCGTGACAAGATAGAATTGCTCTTCTCCGATTTCGATGAAGGGGAGCGAGACATCCTTGGAGCCAGTGCCTTGGCATGGACGGTGAAGGAATACTCGTTGTTTAAGTAAACTGTAGGAATGGATATAGAACATATCAAACAAATTATTTCAAGCAGTCCCAATCTCAGTACCGTCCTCGGCATGGAATTTATCTCCACTCCCGAGGACGATATCTGTATGGCACGTATGGCTGTTGATGAACGCACACGTCAGCCTTTTGGCTATCTTAGCGGTGGCGCTTCGTTGGCATTGGCAGAGAATGTGGCTGGTGTCGGTTCGTCGGCACTCTGTCCCGGATGTGCCTGTGTGGGCATTGAAGTCAGTGGCAGCCATGTCAAAGCTGTGACAGAGGGGGAGACGGTGACCGCCACTGCACGATTGCAACATCGTGGAAAGACCCTTCATGTGTGGAATGTAGAACTCCGTGATACGTCTGGTGATTTGATATCCACTGTGCGTGTCACCAATTATATCATATCATCCCATGAATGAAACAACAGCTTTTGCCATATATCGCTTGCCCCATCAACAGCAGTGTGTGCTGGTGGATCAGATTGGCGGACTGCCACGCGAGTTGCCATCGTGTGCCGAACTGTGTGGCTGCGAGGGATTTGTCATGGCTCCCTTTGCTCCTTCTGCAGATTGTCCTATATTGCTGTTGCGCCCGGACAGGGTATATACTTTTGCTTGTGCAGACCATGTGGAGGCATTGATTCCTATAGATTCGGTAGAAAATATAGAATCGCAGATTGAACCGCAACCTTTTTCTCATGCCGACTATCAGGTAGATTTCGCCAATTTCCACGAACATCTTGTCGATGGCGAGTTTAGCAAACTCGTCCTTTCCCGCAGTGTTGACATCAAGCGCAAGCCAGGTCTTTCGGCAATCAGTCTTTTTGCCGAAGCCTGTCGCCGTTATCCACGGGTGATGGTGGCATTGGTTTCCACTCCGCAGGCAGGTACATGGCTTACTGCCACTCCCGAAATTCTGTTGTCGGGCAGTGGTCGTTTCTGGCAGACCATGGCTCTTGCCGGCACCATGCCCTACAGCGACAAGGTGCGGTGGAGCGATAAGAATATTCAAGAGCAACGTTATGTGGCTACTTATGTCACTGAGGTGTTGGAACACTATACTTCCGATTTCACCGAACATGGTCCTCGCACGGTGCGTGCTGCCCATTTGGCACATCTGCGCAGCGATTTCCATTTCACCCTGTCGAATACCGACAGGGTAGGAGAACTCATTCAGGCACTCCATCCCACACCGGCTGTATGTGGTCTGCCCAAGGATGAGGCTCGCCAGTTTATCCTTGCCAACGAGCATCACGACCGTCGTTATTATAGTGGTTTCATGGGACCGTTGTCACTTCACGATACGACCCATCTCTATGTCACCTTGCGCTGCATGCAACTCTTCAACAGTCATTGTCGCCTTTATGCCGGTGGTGGCATCTTGCCAGAAAGTAGCGAACAGTTGGAATGGCAGGAGACCGAAGCGAAGCTCGACACCATGCGTCGTCTTTTCCAGTAATCATTGCTTATAAACACTAAATCTCTCGTGATGTATTATTCATCGAAAGAAAACGTCAATATCCTCACCGCTTTATTGGTTGCCCATGGTGTGCGCCATGCTGTGGTGTGTCCTGGTAGTCGCAATGCTCCTATAGTCCACAACCTTGAGGCCTGTCCTGATATCCAGTGTCATCCGCTTACCGATGAGCGCTCGGCAGGCTTTTGTGCGCTGGGCATGATTGATGCTACCAACCAACCCGTAGTGGTGTGTGTCACCAGTGGGTCGGCATTGCTCAATCTCGCCCCTGCTGTGGCAGAGGCTTACTATCGCCACCGCCCATTGGTCGTGGTTTCTGCTGACCGTCCTCCCCAGTGGATTGACCAACTCGATGGACAGACCCTGCCGCAACCTGATGCGCTTGGACGCTTTGTGGCAAAGGCTGTCACTCTGCCGGAACCAGCTGATGATGAGACACGATGGTACTGCGAACGGTTGGTCAACGAGGCATTGTTGGAACATCGCGCGCCTGTACATATCAATATAGCCATCAGCGAACCGCTTTTCGATTTCTCTTGTCCCTCGCTCCCTGCTGTTCGTTGCATGGAACGCATCGAGGCTGAGATGCCCAACCATGTGTTGAGTCACATCGGCCGTATGTTCATGTTGTCCAAACGGCCTATGCTTATCAGCGGTCAACCCTTCAACCGTCGGTTGGATGAGATGGTGATGCTGGTAGAACACGACGAGAGCTATGTGCCCGACCTCGTGGTCTATGTTGGCTTACCCATAGTGAGCAAACGGGTAAGGAAGTTTCTGCGACGTTCCAAAGAGTCGTGGCTGATCAACGAAACAGGCGAGGTCAGCGACCCCTTGATGAATCTCACTAAGGTCATTGTGGGCGATCCCGATATGGTGGTAGATCATTTACACTTCCTGCTCGAACAAGATCCCCATCCGTTTGTGCAGCGTTGGCAGACCTTGGCGGCAAAGGTTGATGAGGCTATGAGTACCTTTGATGCTCCTTTCTCGCAGCTACTTGCTGTTCGTCAACTTGAAATGCGATTGTCGGCATTGCCCATGGTCTATCGCCATTATGCCAACTCCACCGCCATCCGACTGGCGAATAGTTTTGCTACGGGTGCGTTATGGTGCAACAGGGGTGTCAATGGCATTGAAGGGTCACTATCCACTGCTGTCGGTCAAGCCATGGGAGTCAGTCCGTGGCCTTTGTTCTGTGTTATCGGAGACCTCAGTTTCTTCTACGATCAGAATGCACTATGGAACAATCAGCTACCATCCAATCTCCGCATCCTGCTGCTCAACAACGGTGGGGGAGGCATCTTCCGCCTTTTGCCTGGACTGGAACAGAGTCCTGCTCGCGACACCTTAGTGTCTGCAGCCCATCATACTACTGCCGCAGGCATCTGCCAACAGTATGGAGTGGGTTATCGCACCGCTGTTGATGCTGATTCGCTTACTGATGGGTTGCAGTGGTTAGTGTCTGCATCCGATCGTCCTTTGTTGCTTGAAGTCACCACCGATGCAGCCATTGACGAGCAAGTGATGCGCAGTTACTATCAGACTATTCTCAGATATCCTATAGATTGATTCCATCAATCGGTCATTAGCGATTATCGCTTTTGGAGTAAAGCAATCGGGCAGGAAGAAAACATCATGGTGTTTCTTCCTGCCCGATATTCATGATTTCAAAATCGGCAGTTCGTCCGATATGAGTTTATTGCTTGTGCTGTGAAGCATAGCGCAGCATGTTGAGCAACAGCTGTCGTCCCACAGCATCGGCTTTGTTCATGCCCTGAGTGTTGAAGGTATTCATCGACTCGTTCATACCGTCGAGATCCACCTTCTTCGTATAGGCTTCCGTTCCTTTCAGACAAGCAGGGATGTCGAGTGTGGTAATGAGTATTCTGCCACGTCCTGCAGGAATCTCAGAGAGTGCCGAATACACCTCTTTGCGATGGTCAGACACACAACCGACCAATACTTCACCACTCATGTCGCGCAAACCGATGCGGCGACGATTGTAGGCTGCAAAACACTGATACTCCCAGTTGAACACACAGTCTGTGGGCAATCCTTCAAAGATAGGGTGTGACCGACAGAAGAAGTTGCCACCATACCATGATCGTCCCAAGGCTTTCTCACCTCTATAGTCCATCACCTCTTTATCGCAAAGCAGATCTGCCCAGCGTGTGGGATTATCTACAATGACGAGGGTGTGGCCCGAATAAACCCACTCCAGAATATCGCTGTATCCACTTCCAAACTGTGTGGGTTCAAAGGCTCCTACTATCATCAGGTCTGCCTGTGGTCTGCCACGATGGTAATTCACCGTCTTCACGCCTTGTGCATCAAGGTAGGCAGCCAGTACACCAGTGGTATCAGCCACGGCACATACACCGTCAATACCTGTTGCATTCATAGCCACGGCATAGATCTTATCATCACCGGTAGCCACGGTGCGTCCGTGTTGTTGCAGTTGGGCTTCGATGCTGACATAACCAGCACAGGGAATGCGCACCTTCCAACCAGTCATCAGATTCTCGCCATAGACCACTCCGCCACTCACTTTGACGCGCTTTTTCATCCGTGACAATACTTTGCCTTGTGCGTCGCGTGCGGTGAGTTGAAGCATGGCTGGTCCGTGGATATCCTTTCTGTTGACGATATACACATCGGTAGTCGTCGTATCGCCAACGGCAAGCACCTTATGGGTGAGTTTCACCGAGAGATAAAGTGGACGGTTGTAACGGGCTATCAGCTGTGCATCGCCTTTGAGGTTGCGGTAGTTATCTACCATACCCGAATGGTTCTCCAGTTTCATCGCCTCCCATCCGTTGATGGCATAGGCATCTACTGTGTTGCTGATGTGAACATTCTCCATCACACGGCCTTGGTAGTAATATGCCACATTACCCATCTGTCGAGTCAGACTGTCAACACAGGGGAATGCCTTGCTGAAGCCACGGGTGCGGAGAAAGTTATCGTAGGCATCATACCATGCTAAATAGTCGGCAGCCTCCCAGTTGTTAGTGCGTCCCGAACGGAGAATCTCGTCGCGGATGAGTTGCAGACGTGGCGGTGTGCCGATGGCTCCTTCTTCTCCCCAATATACTATTTCGCCTTTGTTATCAGAGAAACGCAGGTAGTCGTCCTTGCCTTTATAGATATAGTCATGATAGACACCGGGTCCGCCAGCATGGTGGTTGTCCCACCAACCAATGTTGTGGAAGGTGGTATCGCCGGGCATCAGGTGCAGTTTGAAATGGTCGTCGGGCAATCCCTCCGGATTCTTTCCGTTGCACGAATTATAGGTGAGGATGCGCGATGGGTCGAGGCGATGTGCCATTTGCATCTGTCGGCGGTCTTCTGCCTGTGGTGAAGCACCACGCTCGTTGTGCAGATTATAGATGACGAGTGATGGATGTGATCGGTCGCGACGTATCATACGTGCCAGTTTCTCGTTGCGGTAGTTGAAATAAAACTGGGTGTAGTCTGTACCGTCATCAAACTTGTTGGCGGGATATTGGTTGCCGCCGGGTTCTTCGAAATAGAGCAGACCGAGTTCGTCGGCTGCGTTGAGCACATCGGTATTGCCGATGGTGCGGTGGAAGTTGAGCATATTCATGCCCAGTTGTTTGGCGTCTCGCACCTGTTTGTAGGCGAGCTCGCGAGAAGGTGTAATACCGTTGTCGGGCCAGAAACTCCATGAGATGGCGGTGATGAGGGTGATGCGCTTGCCGTTGAGGTAGAACTGTCGGTCACCTTTTACGTCGCGCACTTCAAACCATCGGAATCCGAAACGTTGTGTCAACTCATCGTTGCCCAGTTTGGCGGTAAGTTCGTAGAGGTTGGGTTCTTCCACACTCCACAGTTTGGCTTGAGGCAAAGAGAGGGTCAGGGTTTTCTCGCTACCATCCATCTGTTCCTGACGACTCCATACTACCTTGTTGCTTCCGCGTTCTCTCAGTTCGAGTTTCAGCGGTGTGGTTTGTTTCACGCCTTCTGCTGCTATGTGTACTTTGACGGTAGAGGCGGCTGGGGTGTTCTCCACAAACATATCGCGGATAAACGTATTGTCGGTTGCCACGAGGTGAACACGTCCTGTGATACCTCCAAAACCATGTGAGGGATTGGTGAGGTAGGCTCCCCACGCATAACACTGCGAGTCTTTCCAGTTGAAATTGCCGTTGGGGTCGGTGATGCGAACAGCTACCTCATTCTTTTGTCCCACTTTGGCGTATGGGGTGATATCCACTTCAAAGGGAGTGCTGTTGACCAAATCGTAGCCCACCAATTGGCGGTTGACGAAGATCTCGGCACGGAAGCGCACGGCATCAAACTGCAGAGCGATGCGCTTGCCTTGCCAGTTGGCAGGCACATCAACCTGCGTGCGAAACCATGACACACCGACATAATTGCCGGTCACACCATAGGTCTGACCATTCCATCCCCACATCTCACCTTCCACGGTGGCAGGAAGATGCACACCAGTCTTCTGTGGGTGGTCGAGCAACTGCCATCCGCCTGTGGGCAGATTGACTGGCAGCGATGCCATGGTGACGGGCGGTGTGAAGAGTTTGTCGTTTGCCCACTGTGCTTGAGGATCGAGGGTGATGTCCCACGCTAATGGCGACAGGTCAATCTTGTCGCGTGCCGTACTCTGTAAAGCAACTGCAGAGAGGGCCATTAGTAACAATCTTTTGATTTGCATAATTGTTGTTTTTTAGATTAGTTAATATGTGATGTTTGGTAGTGTGTAGTAGTTTGTCGGTGATTGCTGGGCTGTCAGACCGTAGCAGGACTCTTAGATGTCTTTCGGTCTGCCATATACATTCCCGTCAGAATACAGACGGCACCTATCAGAAAATAGATGGTAATCTTCTCGCCCAACACCCATGAGGCAAAGATCATCGTGGTGATGGGATTGAAATATACCCAGTTGGTGGCTTTCACCGCACCGAGTTTGGAGATACACCAGTTCCATGTCAAGAAGCAAATCATCGATGCCAGACAGCCTAAAAACAATAGGTTGCCCACAACCACGGGTTGGGTCAGCACTGCCATGGAAGGCACGCCCGGCACCAATATATAATAAGGTATGATGGTCAGCACACCATAGAAGAATACCTTCCGCGTGATGAAAGCAGCACTGTACTTGTCGGTCATTGTCTTCATCAGCAGCGAGTAGAATGCCCAACAGATGCAGGCTGTAAATGCCAGGGCATCGCCCACGGGAGAAAGGTGGAGCACAAATCTGCCGTTGAGCACTACGATGATCATACCCATAAATGCCAATAGTGAACCTGTCAACTGCATGATATGGATGTGCGAAGAGCGATAGACCAACCGCACCAGTAGTGTGGCAAACAGTGGACAGGAGCATACGATGAGTGAAGTATTGGTGGCTGTGGTGTAGTTCATGGCTTCGTTCTCACTCAGGAAATAGAGTGAACCTCCGGTGATGCCCAACAACACCATCAGACCTTCGTCGCGCCATGAATCAGCAAAGAGTCGTCGATGGTTGAAACAGAACATCAGCACATACGCCATGGCGAAACGCAGCGTGAATATCTGTGCTGGCGAAAGACCATTGATCATCAACACCTTGGTAGATACAAAGGTGGTGCCCCATATTGCTACAGTTAGGAATGCAACAAGATGGTAGAAGATGTTATTGTTTGCCTTTGGCATCTGAATCTTTGGTGTTATCACGAATCAATACAGTCTTTATTGTGTGGCTATCGCTACACGCATGCAAAGATAGTGCAAACCGAGCGAAATACAAAAGAAAAACTCGTTTTTCTTTTCATTTCCGAGGTGCCGCCTATCTTGGGACTCCTGTCCAAAGATAGTGCAAACCGGGTGAAATGCCAAAGAAAAACAGTGTTTTTTAACATAGAGGCTTTGATGTTGTACAGGAAAAAATCGTCAACATTCAAATGTTCTATACTCTGAAAAAGAGTTTCGTTTCTGTTAGTATCTTTATTTTTATAAAAGCATCAAAAGCCTCTACAAAATTTTTATGATATGGTCTTCCTTAATACCATCATCCAACAGGTGCTGTCGGAAAAGCTTCTTTAGCAAGAAAGACTTTCCCGAACGTCTTAATCCTGTTATAATTTTAATCAATCCGTTGCCTTTAGAACGAATCAATTGGTCGATATAAGTGCTTCTGTTAACTATCATACATTCCGAAAAAGTGGTACATGTTCCACTTTTTCGGAACAAAGGTAATACTATTCTTTTAAAAGTAAGACAGTTTCTTTAGGAATTTGACAATTTTAGCCAAATTCGCTACTCTACATATACACCTCCATGCCATTCACCTCAAATATACACACATCTCGAAGCTGCCGGATTTCATTTGAGTCCAGCAGTTTCATTCGTCTTGTGCCTTTATAGAAGTCATATTTGAGGGAGATGCAGCGGTGCCAGGACTGGATCTCACCGCTGCGAGTCCATAGACGGATGTCGATGGGTTCGGGACTGGATAGGATTTTGCGGAGGGTGGTGATGTGGATGGATTGCATCGTGATGTGGATTAATCGAAGGTGGGATGGAATGGATCATCGAAGATGTTCTTACCGTAGTCAATGGTGATTGGGAGATGATGACTGCTGTATTTGTACTTGAACTTGATACTGTTCGTGGCGTTGTCCAGTGCGTAAATTTTCACGGATTTTACTTTTGTCCTTACAGGACGTTTGATAAAATGGCCATACATACCCAGGGTGTTACTCTGGGCTAAGAAGATGTTGCCCCATTCGGGGCGTTAGTAACCAAACAAGCAGTGGTGGGCTGGAAATAACAAAACAAGCAAAGGCGGGCTGAAAGCCCAATGGTTTCCTTAGCCCAGGGTAACACCCTGGGACATTGTGCAATGTACCCGAGTACGTCCTGTAAGGACAAAAGTAACAATCATCGGATTGTTTTCGTTAAGCCATGAGCAGAATCGAACTTTCCGATTAAGTGAGCGAAAAATCAAGCTCGCTTGAAGTTTTCCGAACGTGAGGAAAGTCAACGAAGTTAACTTTCCGATTAAGTGAGCGAAAAATCAAGCTCGCTTGAAGTTTTCCGAACGTGAGGAAAGTCAACGAAGTTAAGCTCGCTTTGATTATGCCGTGGCGAGAAAACAAAGGCGTATGCCAATTTAGACGGAATTTAAACGGATTGTTTTTGGTGGTTGCCTGTCGGCAAGATGTTTTGGAGTAGCGAAGACAGAGTGAGAGCTCGCTTTCACTATGCTGAGTCACGACAAAACAAACCATAGGTAAATCTTTGGAGGAAATCTTTGAAAAAATCTATGGCCTATGGCCAGAAATCAATCCTATCTTCCTAAAATATTTCTGGCTCGCGCAACATCTTTAAAAAGATTTCCCCCAAAGATTTCTAGCCTTCAGGCTATTAAAAAAATCCGTATTCTCCCGTGTGTTCCGTGGATAATAATCTTTCCGTGTGCGACAAAAAAGGGAGGATGAGTTTGCGATAGTACCGCCCTAACTATATAAAAACGGGTAGTTAGGGCAGTGCTATCGCTTATAAGTCCGCCCTAACTATGTTAAAAAAGGTAGTTAGGGCGGTGCTATCCTTGCGTGTCTCAGTTTTTTTGTTTATCTTTGCACCAATAAGATACGGTATAAATGAAATAGAATCAGAACGTTATGAATACAAACGGGATAATAGGACGTGAGTATGAGCAAAAACTCATACTGGAGCGTTGTAAAAGCAGCAAGGCAGAACTGATAGCAATCTATGGTCGTAGGCGTGTAGGAAAGACTTTTTTGGTTCGAAAAATGTTCAATGACCAGTTTGCTTTTTCGTTTATAGGAATGTATGAAGTGAGCCGTGCAGTACAGTTGGAGCAGTTTCGCATGGCATTGGAACATTATACTAAACAGACTGTGCCGAGACTGAAAACTTGGTTTGAGGCATTTGCTGCTTTACGAGAATATCTGTCGGGGGTGTCTCAACAAGAACCGTTAGTTCTGTTCTTTGATGAATTGCCTTGGATGGATACACCCAAAAGTAATTTCATCGCAGCTTTCAGCTATTTTTGGAATTCATGGGCTTCAATGGTTCCTAATATGAAACTTATCGTCTGTGGTTCTTCTACTACGTGGATGTTGTACAAGTTTATAGGCGATAAGGGCGGACTGTATGGTCGTGTAACTCGCCAGATTTATCTGGCTCCGTTCTCTCTGGGTGAGACCGAGCAGTTCTTAAACGACTTGAAAGGTTTGTCTCTTACCCGTCAGCAGGTGTTGGATGTCTATATGATATTGGGAGGTATTCCTTATTATCTTGATATGTTGGAGCCTGGTGTACCATTAGACGTGTGCATTGATAGATTGTTTTTCTCGCAGGATTCACCATTACGTGGAGAGTTTGATTTTCTCTTCCGATCCCTCTTTAATGACTCCATGCAATATCGTAAGATAGTAGAAGTGCTTTCAGAAAAAATGAAGGGGATGACTCGTAAGGAATTGATAGCTGAATTGAAACTGAAAGGTGGTGGACAGCTATCTGAAATCCTGGAGAATCTGAAGAAATGTGACTTTATCAGAAAATATTCTACCATAGGAAAGAGTGAAAGGGATGCCCTTTATCAGTTAACTGATTTATACTCATTGTTCTATACCCGTTTTGTGGCAAATAACAGTGGACAGGATAAGAATTTTTGGAGTAACATGCGCAATTCGGGAAGTCGCACAGCCTGGAGTGGCTATGCTTTTGAACAGGTGTGCCTGCATCATATCCCACAAATCAAAAAAACATTGGGCATTTCCGGTGTTTTGGCGAATGTTTATTCCTGGTCTTGTCGTCCTTTTGTGGATTCTACTGGTGCTGAGTGGCGAGGCGGGCAGATTGATATGTTGATAGATCGTGCCGACGACACGATCAATATTTGTGAGATGAAATATGCCAAAGATGAGTTTGTGATAGATGCCAACTATGAGCAGCGACTGCGTGACAGAATGTCTTCATTCTCTGTGGCAACCAAGACGAAGAAAGCCTTGTTGCATACTTTCATCACGACTTATGGTGTGAAGCAGAATATGTACAGCGGATTGGTGAATAGTGAAGTGACGATGAATGATCTCTTTTGATAACACCTTTATCAAACGTTGAAAAGACTTGATCTAAAACTACAGAAAGGTTAAAAAGTATGCAAAAAACAGAAAAACTTCATGATAAATGAGAGTATCTGAAAATAAATGTGTATTTTTGTGCCTATAAATATAAGCAGAATGAAATATAAAGCTAAAATATGCGTCTAACTTATATTATCGTATAACTTAAAAATGAGAAATTATGATTGATTATTACGAGTATTCTATACCCGAATTGGTAAAACTTCTTGGTGTAAGATTCAAGGATTACCGTCTGCGTAGCAATATGACGCAGAAAGAGGTATCTGAACAATCGGGTATTACAATCACAACCATTCATAAGTTTGAGAATGGTACATCCGGCAATGTTTCGTTAGGCACATTTCTTTTGCTGCTGAAGGCGATAGGGCAGATTAGTGCCCTTGATGAGCTGATGCCGGATTTACCGCCATCTGCGTACTTGATGAAGGAAGAAAAGAAAGTTCAACGAATAAGACATAAGAAGTCATGATAGCAAGTTCATTAAAAATATTGCTTTGGAACAAGGAAATCGGTCGCCTATCCTGGGATGCAAGGAGAGGCGTTTCGTTTTTCGAGTATAATCCAGCTTTCCTTGGCGGAGGACTCGATCCGTTCCCTCTGGTGGCTTCTGTCAAGTCACCAGCCAGTCGTCGTCCCATCATGGGTGACAGGGAAACGAAACTTTACCGCAAACTGCCTCCTTTTCTTGCAGATTCTTTGCCAGATGCTTGGGGTAATCAGGTGTTTGAGTGTTGGCGCATACAGAATGGCATTCGCAATCAAGAGATAACTCCGCTTGAAATTTTGTCGTTCATCGGTAAGCGCGGTATGGGAGCTTTGGAGTTTATACCTGAATCATCCGGTATTAGAGAGTCTGAAAAGCTGAATATGAAGGCTCTGACGGATTTGGCTCAGAAAATATTCTTAGAGCGTGAGAATGTGAGGCTGTTGCCCGATGAATCGCTGACCATGCAGTCGTTGATCGCAGTAGGAACTTCGGCAGGCGGTCGCCAACCTAAGGCCATCATTGCGATAAATCCGGAAACCGGAGTAATCAGAAGCGGTCAGATTGCCGGTCACAAGGGCTTTGATTATTGCATACTGAAGTTTGGTGATGCGGAACGTTCTTCTGCAGAACTGGAAATGGCTTATTATAAAATGGCTATGGCTGCAGGCATAAGTATGATGCCTTGCAAGATTATAGAGATCGAAGGTCAGAAGCATTTCATTACACATCGTTTTGATCGTGACGAGGAACGCAAATTACACATGCAGACGTTGGCGGCTCTATATCCTGATGCCGACAGCTATGAAAAGTTGCTGATGGTATGTCGAAAGATGCGTCTGACTGAGAGCACCCAGGAGGAAGTCTTTCGCAGGATGGTATTCAATATCCTAGCCAACAACACTGATGATCACAACAAGAATTTCTCCTTTCTGATGGATGAAAGTGGGAAATGGCAACTTTCTCCCGCATACGATATGACTTATATTTTCAATGTTGGTGGCTTTCTTCCAGAGAAGATGCATTGTATGATGATGCAGGGGAAACTTCAAGGTCAAACTCTTGAAGATGCTTTGGTTCTTGGCAAGGAAAATGGTATTAGAAAGGCAGAAAGCATCATTGGTGAGGTTGCCTCTGCAATCCGCCAATTCAGACACTTTGCAGAGGAGTGCGAAGTTAGTCAGCGTTGGATCGGTGCTATTGAAACCACCCTTAACAATCATCTGGCTGAGTGGGGGTTGATCGAACGAAGAAAGAATGCTTCATTCAGAATAGGCGAAACCCTTTTTGAAAAGGTACGTGTAGAAAAGACATACAAAGGTAATTATCACCTTTTGTGTGAAGTGGAAGGGAAAGAACGCAAGTTCGTGATTACCGGAAAGAAAGAAGAATATGCATTGATTGATAGGGTTGGTACGGAAAATCTAACTGCTGAACAATTGTATTCGTTGGTTGAAACTTTCTTTGTAGGATAAAAGGGGGCCACACCATCCCATCCAATTCCCCAAAAAGAAAGTCCGAGCAGCATCTACCACTCGGACTTCTCATGTCTATTGATCTAAAACTACTCACCCGAATACTAGTTCACGGTACATTTCCCTTTCTGCCAGTAGTCTGCGGGAAGATATCCTTTACTTACCAATGCATTGTAGGCATCCACATCTTTTAATATGAGTGTGCGAGATATTCCTTCTTTTGTTCCTGCATATGTCAACCAACCATAGCAGCAATTTTCTTTGCTTGTAATTTGGTCGCTTGGTGCCAACATCGTGACGGATGTTAAATTTTTGCAACTATTGAACATGTCATAGTAGCAGTTAGGTGCTAACGTTGTAGCAGGCAATTCTGGGGCAGACTTGAGACTTGTACAATTATAGAACATTTCTTGGTAGCAGCTATTTGCTAATTTTGTAGCAGACAATTCTGGTGCTTCTTGAAGCCTAGAACATCCATCGAACATGCCTTTGTAGCAGCCAGAAGCTAATGTTTCAGCAGGCAATTCTGGGGCTTTTGTGAGTGAAGTACAGAAAATAAACATATAATAATAGCACTTATTTGCTAACTGTGTAGCTGGCAAATCTGGAGCAGAGGTCAATACTGTGCAATCCATAAACAACATACAAAATTTGGCATTACTGGTATTAACGTTCTTAAAGTCTCTATAATCCAACAGCGTGCGAATATCACCTGTGCATGCTACTTTTGTGCTGTTGCGAAATATAATCTGGCTAAAATTACTTCCATCATCAGATGCTGTTCCATTTAGGTTTTCAGTACCACGCAGTTGCAGGTTGCCTAAGTCGCCACCGAAGTCGATTCTCTTATTTGCTTCTAATGTTTTCCAATCACCTGTACCTACGGAATACTCTATGTTGCTGGGAAAATAACCATGATTTTCCAACTTGAAAGTTTGTGCTGCATCTGCCTTAAAGGTGACGTAGGGAGTTCCGTCCAGCACATTACAATTGCCTTTCTTCCATTTGTCGGGAAGATAACCTTTATCTACTAATGCATAGTAGGCATCCACATCTTTTAATATGAGTTTACGAGATATTCCTTCTTTTGTTCCTGCATCTGTCAACCAACCTAAGCAGCAATTTCCTTTGTCCGTAATTTGGTCGCTTGATGCCAACATTGTGACGGATGTTAAGCTTGTGCAAACATTGAACATATTTTTGTAGCAGCTATTTGCTAATGTTGTAGCAGGCAACTCTGGAGCTTTTGTAAGTGAAGTACATCTTACGAACATACTACTGTAGCAGAAATCCGCTAATGTTGTAGTTGGCAATTTGGGGGCTGTTTGAAGTTTTGTACAGTTTTGGAACATGCCACAGTAGCAGTAATCTGCTAACTTTGTTGCGGGTAAATCAGGGGCAGAGGTCAATACTTCGCAACTAGCAAACAAGTAACAAAAACGGGCATTATTAGTTTCAACAGTCTTATAGGTCTTATAGTCTATTAGTGTGCGAATATCACCCTCGCATGCTACTTCTGTGTTGTTGCCAAATTCAATCGTGCTCCTTACAGTAGTAGTAGATGCTGTTCCTTTTGAATTATTAGTACCACGCAAGCGGAGCGTGCCGTTGTCGCCACCGAATTTAACCTTTTCATCTGCCACAACTTTTTTCCATGCTCTGTCATTCACAGAATACTCAAGACCAGAGATTTTGTAACCGCTCATGGTTGTCATCTTGAAAGTTTGTGCTGCATTAGCACTAAAGGTGACGTAGGGATAACTAACCGTTTTGTCACTGATAGTTGTTCCCTCAGTCCAATCTGCTACGGTAATACCGGTAACTACGACTTTGTTTTTACCTACGGTGAGTTGGTAAGTGTAGCTCTTGCCGGCTTCGAAAGTGGCAGGGGGGGTGGTGAGCGTTTCTGTTGTTTTGCTTTCTCCTTCTGCTACTTCAAGAGTGAGGAAGGGGACGGGGGTGCTTGGGGTATAATTTGGATCGATAAGGGCATAGAATTTGCCATCTTCGTGCTTATACGCTTTCACACCACAGATGCTGAGGCTATTGATGTTATTGACTGTGGCACCGGCATATTGGTCGTTGAAGCCAACAATATCTACTACCACACGTGCCATTTTGCGCTGCATGGTCAGGGTGAGTGTATTGCCATTGGTATTGCTTTGTTTGCCAGTGTAGCTCATGAAATCGGCTTCAGCCAATGATTTCTCATCGGTGTATTCTGTAGGCTGAGTGATGGTTCCACCATTATAAGAAGCAGGGTAGTAGGCGGTGAAGTTCATCTCATTACTTTCCCATTTCAAGAACTTGCTATCTTGTGGCACCCATTCTGATCCGTTAAACTTATAGGTGACAGCCTCCTGACCATCAGCCTTGACGCTAATCTCGTCGTTCTCGTTGAATTGCTTCTGCTTTTGGGCGTCACCGAGTGGATTACTGCGAGTGAAGCCATCGGCAGAAGCCTTGCCCACCTCTGCGGTGATATGGACAGCGTTAGGGTCGTTATGGAATGATGAGAGAATATCATCTGACTCAGAGCAGGCTGACAGCGCCAGAATGGCTGCTGCGAGGCTCATCATTCGTTTCATTATTTTCATTGTTCTTATTGTATTATCGTTTTATTTTTGGATTTCATTGTTGTCTTTATCAAGAACTTTGCATTGGCCTATCTGCCATTCGGTAGGGAGCTGTCCTTTCGTCGCTTCGTAGGCATCCTTGTCTTTTACTATGAGTGTACGAGATGTGGCTGTTGTTCCTGCATTATGCAACCAATTAGTGAAGCTACTTCTTGAGATTTGGTCGCTTGGTGCTAACATAGTGACAGATGATAAATTTGAGCAACCGTAGAACATCATACTGTAGCAATAATCTGCTAATGTTGTAGCAGGCAATTTTGGGGCAGATGATAAATTTGAGCAACCGTAGAACATCATACTGTAGCACTACTGTCCACGAAAATCCGTTAACATTTGCTTAAATACCTTGTAGATAAAGA